>BCSF01000003.1_pt1 | contig 187437 bp, 199 predicted proteins | sample 1016431 | NCBI WGS metagenome assembly BCSF01 (sample SAMD00045685;SAMD00045686;SAMD00045687;SAMD00045688;SAMD00045689;SAMD00045690;SAMD00045691;SAMD00045692;SAMD00045684;SAMD00045690;SAMD00045691;SAMD00045692;SAMD00045684;SAMD00045685;SAMD00045686;SAMD00045687;SAMD00045688;SAMD00045689, study... | reverse complement strand
TTGACAAAGAAGTTAGTCTGCATGTTGGAGTTCATGACAGCAAGAGAACCGTCACAACGTGGTGTGTAGTGCTCTTCGTAGTCACCACGTTCCCATGTATGATTACCACCACTGATACCACGCATCCAGTTGTGGATGATCAGATAGTTTTCTAAGTCTTCATCTACCAGGAACGTCAGTGTGAACGGTTCGTAGTTCAAACCATGAGCGTCCCACGGTACAGGGCGACCTAACATAGTAGGTTGCTCGATCGTGTTGAGTCCTATGCCAGGAATGTTGGCAGACTGTGAGAAGTAAGGCACCTTAGGGAACTGTTCCAACAGCATCTTAAACCCAATAGGCGACAGGAAGTTTCGGTTATCCAGCTGCTTGTTCCACAGCATCGCGATATCCTGGTCGTTCTCTAAACCATACAGTGCCATTACTTGTTCCTCAGGAGTTCTTCTATTCTTCTCCTGGTATTTATGGCATCCTGCTTCTGTTTCTCGCTATGACGATACCCCCTCTTTGAGTGGTATATCATATGACCTTGATAGATCATAGTGACACCGAACACAAAGAGGAGGATAACTCCAATCCAATTTATAAGTGTGGATTGATCCATGGTACAACAGGGGGGATCACTCCGATAAGTCGAAGCAGACCCTCAGCAAAAAGTGCAAGAACAACCCACCCAACACACATAGAGATAATTGAAGCATTACGATTATGCTTTCGTATGGCAGCATCGATCATCTCCTGTACACGTTCTTCGGTGACCCGCTCTGGGACCTCTACATCCTCACCCCACTTCCACTTCATGCCTCTTCTCCGTACCAGAAGTCTGCCCAGTCCTCAGCATCACCTTCGTATACAGGACATGGTTCTTCCATAAGGATGTCTGTCTTCATCCTGAGAGTCCTCTCGTGCAACTTAGGAAGAAGTTCATCAATGAAATCTAGATCCTTGCTCATTGGCGGTACTCGTTCAGAATATCTAGGACTGCATTATAAGCGGCATGAGCACCATCGTGCCATTCCCCACTTTTATCTTTATGTTCTCCGTTGTAGAGAGCAGTCTTCAACTTGTAGATCCTCGCCTGGATTTCTGGTTTCAGCATGATTCCTCTTGGCATAGGTCCCCATAGTATAATTACTATTTAACAAAAAAGGGGTCCCGAAGGACCCCAAAGAAGACTCGTTTGTGAGCAATCGATCACATGAGGTTATCGACCAGCACACGACGATAGTAGCGGTTGGCGTTAGCAGTAAGAGCACCGCTCCCCTGCGTTGTTCCTTCTGCAAACGGGTTAGCGACCATGCCGTAGCGGGTCTTAAATCCGATCTTGGGCTGGAATGTATCCTGACCAACGGCGCGAACCATTTGGAGGGGCACATAGGGGCAGTAGAAGAGACCAGCATCGTATGCGCTAGAACCTTTGTAACCAGCCACATAGAAGTGACGGTCAGAAACGTTAGCGGAGTAGGGGTCAACGTAGACCTTGATGCGTCCGTTCAGTGTACCAGCCAGGGTGCTGCTGTTGTCATCGGGAAGCAGGTTGCTATTACCCGAGAGAGCAGGGGTGTAATCCAGAACACCTGCCATGGACAGTGCCGAAGCAACGTCAGCAGAACAGATGAGGATGTTACCCTTCCCGCGACGAGTCTCATGACCGATAGCGTTCATGTCGCGTTCGATCTGGAAAAGGAGACCCTTGAACTTCTCAACCGACCAGCGACCGTTGGAATCAACGTCGAGGTCAAAGATGCCAGCAGTAGCTGTGTTGTTCTGAGCGCCAGGGCGAGCAATGCGATAGACGGTACGAACCACTTCGCGGTTGATCTCAGCCAGAACCTCAGTAGAGAGGATGTTGGCAAGCTCAGACTCAGCATCGAGACCATGAACAGCTTTCAGGTCTTGGGCGAGTTCAAGCGAGTATTCTGCTTTCAGAGCACGGGACTTGGCGGTGACGGTGACCTTCTCGATGGAGAAGTTCATTTCAGCGAAGGCATTGCCTGCTGCATCGCCCAGTGCCTCAGCCTCAGCAGTCGGCATACCGTCAGAGACGGTGTAGGAGCCGCTGTCATTCAGCAGACCAGGGTTGGTGCCGCTCTGGGCGGTACGACCGAGGTTCGATGCTGCGTTCTCTGCGGAGAACTCTGTGTCAGCTTCGTTGAAGAAGGACTCAGTGCCAGCGGTACGGTTGGTGCCATAGCGTGAACGCATGGCAAAGATGAGACCAGTAGGACCAGTCATCGGTTGAACGCCTGCGATATCATAGGCGATCAGCTTAGGCATCGAGCGTCTGATCAGGGAGATCAGCACGGGGTCGAAACCAGCGACAGGACCAGTGGCAGTGCTGCTACCAGAGAAACCAGCGGTGCCAGCACTCATGGTGGGGGCGGCTTCACTCAGCACGCCTGCTTCCTCACGGAGGAACTTTTCTTGGTTTTCGAGCAGGATGGAGGTGACAGCCTTTCTATATTTGTCCGAAATGTTATTCAGTTCGGAGTGTTCCAGAATGGGTGCCCACTTTTCCTGCAAAGATTCAGAGTTGAACATTTGCTTTTGTTACCTTATTGGATAGTGGAACTAAAAATCACTTAGCCCAGCGGGAAAGTGCTTGGACGTAGGCAGACATAGTGTCGCCAACTTCCTGATTCTCAACCTGTACGTCTTCGGTGACGGTAGTCACTTCGGGTTTGGTAGAGAAATACGACTCACGAAGGGTCGCAACCTTCCCACGGAAGGATTCTTCATCATCAAACTCAACTCCCTCAGCAAGAGATGCCAGCTTTTCGCGTTGCGAAAGGGACAGACCCTCGCTCAGTTCGCTCACAATCCCATTCTTGATATAACCGCCAACCTCTTTGGTGAGGGTGACGTTCTCTTCGATTTGTTCGTTGAGTTTATTTTGCATGATGTCGAGTTGCTCGGTCATTTCGTCAACCAAGTCAACTTTCTCGTCGGGAAGCTCGATGGAGTTCTCGACGAAAACCTGTTTGAGTCCAGCAAGAACAGACTCAGCCATCTCGGTCTTAATACCGTGCTCGATAGCGAGTTCATTGTCCTTTGCCCACTTGTTGACAGCAAACGAAAGATACTCGTCTACTTGCTCAGCAAGTTCAGCCTTGACAGACTCAATTTCTTCTTCAAGAACCTTAGCGTAATCGCCATGGATACGATCCAGTTCTTCGTTGAGGCGGGAAACAACTGCCGCTTCAAAGATGGTAGCAGCCTTCTCCTTGAATGCTTCGCTCAGGTCTTCACCTTCGGTCAGCGCAGCAACGTCAGCAGAGAGGTCGATAGCAATGGTCTCGACTTCTTCTTCCTCAGCAATCACTTCCTCACCTTCGTTCTCTACGTGATCGAAAGTAGGTTTCTTGGAGATGGTGTCCTGCTTGTTACCAGAAGCATCAGAAGGCTTAGTGGTAGGAGCAGAAGCACTCTTGGCGACGATCTTGTACTTGTTAGACTCGTCGTCGGGCTTGCTGTTTTGAGGAGTAGGACCACCCAGGTCCTGAACGCCACCCAGGGAGGAACCGTCGTCCGACAGTTTACCCTGCGGGTCGGCAGGCTTGGCACCAGCAGTCACGCTGGATTCTTCAATGGTTGTTTCTTCAATCTTGTCAGACATTGTGTTCCTCTTGCTGTGGTTGCTGTGATTGCTACTAATTATTTATGATTACAGATTTTTCAGAAACTCTGAAAACGCGGAGATTTTTCTCTCTTCTAACTGGGATTGCGCGGCATTATCGATTCGTCTTTTGATCTCATCGATCTTAGATTCGGCAATGTTACCATTTGCCCATACCCATTCCTTACCTTCCATGATGCCATTGACAAATGCATCAGGAGCAGAGGGATCTGCTACAATGTCAGCAGCAGTAGCGAGCATAAAGTCTTCGCCAACGATCTTGACACCGTTCTCTTCCTTGATAGAACCGAGACCGCGTGAAGACACACCCAACTTCACACCCTCGTCAAGCAGTTGCTTGGCGATCTTACCCATCGGTGTTTCCAGCAGTCTTGCCTTACCGATGAAGTTGTTACCCTCTCTTTGAAGAGATGTAATCAGGTGGGAAGCACGATCAAGATTAATCGTAGGACCATCGGGATGACCCAGTTCACCCAGAGCACGACCAGTTTTAACGAAATTCTCGTTATACTTCTGGACCTCACGCTCCATGGTTCTCATGGGATACATGCGACCGTTACGGTTACAGATTTCTGCTTGAAGAAAAACACCTTCGATAAAGGTGTTACGCTTGCCGTTCTTACCCTCGGTAATTACGATTCTTGCGTCTTCAATCTTCTCCGTTATCAGTTTCATCAGTTGGTTCCTCTGTGGGTTGGTCGGGGGGAATGGCGTCTTCGGGTTGTTCGGTGTTCTCAGGTCCCTCTTCTGGGGTTGCGAACATCTTTGCACCGACATCCTTTTTCATGTCACCAATCTTATCCATAGCAAGGGATTTCATTTGCTGATCAACATAGTCAGAAAGATCTTTCTGTCCAGCAAACAGCGCATTTACAATTTCAAGGGATGTGTCGGAAGGCATAATGATAAGTTTCCAGTAATACTATTTAGATGTTTCCTTTTTCAAAGTCTTTGGGATCGATACCCTGTTCCTCTTCTTGCGGAGGTTCGGGTGGCATCAGAGACAATTCCATCTGTGCTTTCTCCATCTGCTGCATCTCAGCAGGAGAGACAACCAGACCTGCTTCGATCTCTGCTTCCATCTGCTTATCGATCTCGTTGAACTCCGCATCAGACTGACGCAGAATGTTACGACGAAGATATTCCAGAGAGAAATACTTGCCAGCGTAAGGATCCATCTGTTGCAAGAGAGCGAGTCTCTCGTTCATGACTTCCTTCTCCTTCATTTCGGAGAAGTAGTTGTCAGCGATGAAGGAATACTGAATGTGCTCCTTCATGTCGTCCCACTCTTCGAGAGTGATGACGCCTTTGAGAACCAGTTGAGTTCTCAGAAGATCGTTAAAGAGATCACTGAACTTCTTACGAAGTCTGGTGACGAACTTCTGGAACTTAACTTCGTCTCTGGTGATTTCGGCACTACGACCGACGTTGAAACTGCTTTCAGATTCCAATCTAGACTCTGGGACATTCAGAGATCTATACAGTTTCTTCTGGAAATACTTAACGTCTTCCAGTTCTCCAAGGTTTTGCCCGCCAGGAAGGGTAGAAATTTCTGTGCCGCGCCCGCCCTCGCGTCTCGGAAGCCAGAAGTCTTCCAACATAGACATAAATTTCTTATCGTCTCTGATCTCGCCAGTGTCAGCGTTATACACCAACTTATTACGATAGCGAGACATGACTTCACGCAGGTATTGTTCTGCCTTTTGCTTAGGCAGGTTACCTACATCAATGTAGAAGATGCGACGTTCGGGTGCTCTGCTCAGACGATAAATGACCAGAGAGTCCTCAATCATTCTAAGTTGATTGAGTGCCTTAATAGCCTTGTGAAGGTGTGACAACACATAGTTGCGTTGCATATCCAACTGACCAGAGTGGCAGTATGTGATAGCATCTGGCGCAATCTTGATGCCATTGTTCTCGTAACCTTTCAGACCCTTGGGTGAGTAGATGTAATACTCCACAGACTTAGGCACAATAGATGCTGTCTGAGGATCGATAGGTTGGAGACGATCTTTGGGTTTGTCAAACTCGACAACCTTTTTGATCTTACGAGGATCGATATATCTAAGTTCCGTAATGCCAGCATTAGGATTCTTAGTATCGATCATCTTATGATAGAACAGGCGTCCATCGATATACCAGCGACGGAAGATATCGTATGCCTTTCTATCAAAATCTAGAAGAACCAGAACGTTCTCAAACTCTTCGCGAATTCTATTGCGAAGTGTCTGTGACACTTTCAGGTGTTGAAGGTCAATGTCAACGGGGTGATCATTCAGATCCCCAGCGATCGCTTCATTGACAACATCATTAATTGCAGCATCACACTCAGGGTGGAGAGACATCTCACGATATCTACCGATCAGGTCTGCTTCCGATGCCTTATTGGCGGCATCACCCATCTCAACATACTGTCCAAAATATCCACCAGCAACGATGGGTTGGGCAGCGTCATCCGACTCTTTACGAACAAAAGAAGGACCAGTTCCCTGATCCTTCTTTCTCTCTAACGAATAACCAAATAGTTGAGACATCAACGTGAGCGCAATTTCTTCTCTACTATTTAGCAGGGTTATAAATCAACCCCCTCTCTGACCTCTGCCAGCGCGGTTGCGGTTACGAGGACGACGACGGCGACCATGAGGCTGGTTGTTATCCGTAGTAGGCTCCCAGTATTGTACTTGGAACTCAACGGTGTACTCTTCTGCGGTGTCGTTGCTATCCCATGCCAGGTCGATGGCAGAGATGTTAGAAGGCCAGATACCTTCAAACTGATAGGCACCGTTAGCACCGTTCTGTCTGTCGTAGTGGAACACACGAGCAGTTGCCTGGTAGTCAGCAATCGTATCAGCACGCTGATAGTTCATGCTCAGTTCCTGAATGGCACGAGCCCATGCTTCAAACTTGGTACGAAGTTGCATTGCTTCGTCGTTCATCACAGTAACAGTCCACGGTTCAAACGTTCTGTCACCAGCGATTTTCAGCTGACGACCACGGAACGGAACTTCGATCACACCGATAGTAGAAGCAGGCAGGTTTGCTGCTTTAACCAGGAAGGTGGACAGGTTGGTCTCTTGGTTACGGTTTCTACCGCGACGACCTTTACGACCTCTACCGCGATCTCTGCCGCCATCGGGACGACCAGAGTCGCCATCATCGATGTCGGGGAACTCGATAGCAACTTGGAACAGATTAGGTCTTGCCAGATCCTGAATCTGATTCCTAAAATTCATGATCGAAAGCGAGGTTTCAGTACCCTCTGCTCTCGCTGGATTGCGGCGGCGGTTGCCACCTCTTCTCATTGGGGATGACATTGTTATTTTACTCCTGGGGAATTAAGATTGAAAGGGTGGGGAGAAAGGGGTCCCGAAGGACCCCGATAAATCAACCGACGATCTCAGCGAAGGAAGCGCCAGTACGGGTTGCAGTGAATCGCAGTGTGATGAAGTTGATAGAGCGGGTCGGCTTCACGAAGATTTCCGCGAAGAACTCACCACGATCAACGGCATCATCAGGGTTGTTGCTGCTATCACAAACCACCAGATAATCTTCAATACCACGACGAGACTGAACGCCTCTCAGGTATGGGTCAACGATGTCCTTGAAGGACTGACGAGTGAACTCATCGTTGATTTCAAACAACATGCTCTTGGCAGCATCACTGATTGCTCTCTCGATAACCAGGAACAGACGACGGACGTTGATTCTGTCGAATGCACTAGGTTGAGCAAGACCAGTCTTGTCACCGAAGAGTACAATGCCTTCGCCAGGGAATGCGACGATAGGATTGACGCGAGAGGTGTAGAGACGATCTCTCTCTTCTTTCAGAGGAGAGTATGCCAGTTTCACAGCGTTACGGATCTGACCTCTGCTGAAACCAGCAGGGGAGAACCAGGGTTCTGCTTCGATTGCGGTATCAAGAATGAGACCAGCAACGTCAGGGTTCATGGGCAGATAACGATACTTGTCGTTATACTTGTCATAGATGTACTTGTAGTTGTTATCGAAGACAACGTACGAAGAACTAGACAGTTTGTCGAAGTATTCGACAGTCTTGTTGACGATCTCGCCGCTGCTAGGAACACCAATGATGGCGTCGCGAGGGGCAGAAACGAATGCCATGCAGTCTTGACGGGTTTCGGCAAGGTCGATCATCTTCTGTGCCTTAGCAACAGAGTCATCATCGTTGGACATAGCAGGTCCCATGATCACATAATCGATTTCCTCAGTCTCAGGATCAGAGAACAGATCGTAGGAATCGAACAGCTTGTCACGCTCAGCAGAGTAACCGTCAACACCACCGCGAAGTTCATACTTCAAGGTAGCGGTGCCCTTGGTGTTAACCAGGGGAACAGACAGGAGGTTGCTGCCAGTAGGATCGTCGAGGGACTTGATCGCTTCGGTGCTCTTGAACAGGTCAAACTTCTTGTTCAGAACGGCACCGCCAATGTCACCAGTCAGGTTAGCGTCAACATCAAACAGTTTGATGTTTTCATGAGCACCCCAGAACAGGAAGGCAGAGTTTGCCTTGATGACATCCTTGTAGTACAGGTTGGAACCCTGAGGAGTCTTGGCGTCGCGTGCCTTGGATACGTTCAGGAACTTTTCAAGAACAGAACCAGGTGTACCAGTGATACCACCGTCGCCGTCAAGGACGAGGATGTGCATCAGGTCGCGGAAACCACCACGCTCCAAAGCGTAAGTAGAAGTACCAGGACGCTCACCGATGGCAGACCACTTCTGGTTGTTGCCATAGATTCTGCTGATGTACTCAGACTCAACAGAGGTGACGACCACGTTGTCACCTGCATTGATACCCTGGGAGACAGTGGAGGAATCCTGGATGGTCAGGTTAGCGGAGAACTGCTTGGAACCTTCGTTCAGGACAACTGCCAGACGACGCTGTACAGAAGCAACCACGGCGCTGTCGCCAGTAGCGGCACCAGCAACACCACCATTGTTACCCAGTTCGGTGATGGTGTCACCAACCGAGAGGTGGTCAGAAGCGGTAGAGTCAACAGTCAGTTCGACTTGTCTCTTAGCAGCGTTGTAAGCAACAACGCGACCAGTTACGTTACCGCTGTTAGCAGTAAAGAAGTTGTCAGCGTTGAACTCACCAACCAGCGAAGAACCAGCAGCGAAAGTTACGATCAAGGAGTAGGAATACACCTTGGAGTAGATGTTGCCGTTGGAGAAGTTAAGAGCAGCGCCAGGAGTCATCTGCCACTCAGCAGCAGCGTCAGCAGGCTCAGCGAGGGTCAGAACTTGGTCAGGACCAGCGTCGGTCATCACCACGCGGATGCTGTTGCCGTACACACCAGGAGTACGAGCAGCCCACTTCCAGTTGTTAGCAGCGTCCTCTACGTTTGCCTCATACTCATCAGTGTTCTTAATCTTCGGAGGAGTGATACCAGTGGAGGTTTCCTCATCGATGATTGTCTTGGCGGCAGTAACAGTTCTCAGGTCAACGGCAACACCGTCAGTGTGAGAAGCAGCAGAAGTACCAAGTTGAGCACGAGCAACAGTCAGGTCATTGCCGTTAACGGCGGTAACCTGCATGATCTCATCGTCGATCTCGATGTAGGAGTTAGTGGTAGCACCCAGAGTGGCAACCGAGGTAACTGTGACAGTGGTGTCAGAGTCAGTCAGGGTAGCACCCTCGTTCAGGGTAGTAGCAGAACCAGCAGGTTCAATCAGGGTGATGTTAGCACCAGCAGCGTGAGAAGCAGCAGATGTGCTGTACTGACCGCGAGTAACCGAAACGTCCTTACCAGACAGTGCGGTGATAACCAGGATTTCAGCATCAATCAGGAGGAGGTCACCAACATCAAATCCAGTGGTATCGGCAACTGTCAGAGTCGTGTCGATAGCGGTAAAGTTTGTTTGGGTGAAGGTCGCAGTGTCGATTGCGTTCTTCAAGGAAGAGTTGTCAGCACGGACAACTTTAACGGTTCCACCGTACAGCATAAACTGTGCGACAGAGAACCAGTATTCGTAGTTCTGGTCATTAGGCTCACCGAAGATCTCGATGAGTTGGCGTTCGGAAGAGATATCTACGATCTCTTCAACAGGTCCTTGGGCGAAAGTTCCAACAAAAGCGCCGACGTTATCAATCGTGGCGTTAATAGTGTTAGTTAGATCTCTCTCCTGGACCAATACACCTGGTGATACTTGTGTGTTGGCCATTGCGGTTTTGTCTCCTGATGAATTCAGTGGATGCTACTATTATTTAGAAAAACCAACCTTTCCATTGGGGAAACTAGCCGTGAGCATCACCAGTCTGGGTACTCCCACTTGTTGTAAACTTTGTTCGCCATCCTGTTTGCTGTGACTCTTAGGATGGTACAACTTCTACACTCATATGAGAATGCACCAGGGTTAGATCCTCTGTCTTTTCTTGTGCGATAGAATCCATCAATAAGATCTTTTGTTTTGCCACACGTCCTGCATGTACGTTGTGCAAGTAAGATATGTTCTAGTTCAAATTCGTTTTCTAGTTCCACTACCTATAATCCCACATATAGGACATGTCTCCATATTCTCCTACGGTAGAGGCATTGCTCCATACCTGTCCCTCTGGATCTACAAATGACTCTTCGTCCAGACCGTCAGAGATGAAACCAAACGGTGCCATGTCTGCTTCGATCTGTTCCTTCTGTTCCAGATACATCCTATGTCTGACATCAGCATCATTTAGTTCTCGGAAGTAGTCAGACGTTGCTAACCAAGAGAACATGACCAAACACATAGCAAGGTCATCATTACATCCATCTTCTGCTTCCCATGCCTGACCCTTCTGGATGAACGTAGTCAGTTCTGCAATCACGTCGTAGTCACTGATGAGGAGTTTGTCATCCTCAATCAACTGTTTCATGTTTGCACACCCAGTCTTCTTGACTGTGGTAGACATCTTGACACCCATCTGTGTCTTGTTGCCAGAGAAACCCTGACCTACAACCTGTCCTGCTCTACCACGCATGGCACACATCAGAAGGTTATCGTATTCAAGATCAAACTGTAAGATGTCTGCTACCTGTCCGCCGATGTCATTGACTTCGCAGAGTACATATGCATGGTTGTATGCTGTGGCAACTTGGTGTATGATATTGGGGAACAACAGAGGTTTGATCTGGTTGTTCCTATACTTGGCGACCATCTTATATGGGATAGTCGAGGTATCAATAACCGTGAACGCTGAATAGTCTTTTGTTACGCCTCTTGCAACGTCAACAGTGATCACGTATTGAGCACCTTCCTTGGGTTCTTCAAATACATCTAGACCCTTGTTCCTAGTAAGTGGTTCGTCATAGACCATCGTCCTAAGTTTAGAAGCAGAGATGAGGGTATCAACTGATCCTAAGAACTCGCATTCAAACTCGACCCTGAACTGCTCTTCTGACGTGTTGGCGATGGTCTGTTCTTTCCACTTGGCATCACGCCCAGGAACTTCGGACCAGTGAACCTCTGTTGTTGTATACTCGTTCTTCCCACGCTCTGCGTCATGCCACAGTTTGTAGAACATGTTCATCCCGTGTGGCGTAGAGATGATGATTACTTTGGTTGACTTACCAGAAGAGATAGTAGGATAAACAGAACTGAAAAACTGGTCAGCGATATGATTCGGAATGAACGCGAACTCGTCCAGAAAGATGACGTTAAAAGACATACCCCGTACAGCAGATGCCGAAGTAGAAGCAGCCATGATTTTGCTTCCGTTCTCCAATTCCAGAGATCCTCGGTTCCACTGGTTGATTCCTTGTTGCATCCACTTGGGGAGGTTTTCATAACTAAGTTGAAGTCTTTGTAGCATCTCGCGAGCAGTTGCTGCCTTGTTAGCGAGAATTGCTACGTTTACGTTGTCGTTAAAAATAACATACCACAACAGGTATGAGGTAACGATGGTGGACTTACCTGACTGTCGTGGTAGTTTTGCGATGTTGAATCTGTTGTCGTGAAACTTCCTAGTCATATCGACTTGGAAGTCATACATGTCAAAAGGGATCAGACCTTTGTCAAGTGAGATGATCTTGATATACTTTTTGATGAAGTATACTGGGTCTTGTGAACACTTGACAAATTCTTCAACCTGCTCTGGGGTGAACGACATTCCGACGTTCGCCTTTTTGAGATTAGGATTACCAAGATAGATCTGATCTGAACTCATTATTCTACGTGTACCGTACCAATCATGCCTGCTCCCTTATGGGGACCACACCAGTATGTATAATCACCTGCCTCAGAGAACGTGACATCGAACTCTTCACCAGGTAGCATTGCCAGACCCTCGTGAGAGATCTCAGGATGGTCCTCAACCACCACGTTATGAGGTGGGAGCATGTTATTAACGAAATGAACTGATTCCCCAGCAGAGATAGTAACCTCAGCGGGATCGAATACTAGGTTCCCATTGGAACCCATCTGAACATCTACTGCCCATGCAGGAGCAGCAAGGAAAAGTGTAGCAAGAAACGCGAATAGAAATTTCATTTTAACCTCTGTATCTAACAGGCCATGTCGCTTCCATACCAGCGACTAGTAGCATAACGAAACTGAAAACAAAGAGTGCAGTCATGGTTTTGATCTGGCAGATGGGATAAGTTGGTATGCCATTTTGTCACGAAGTTTGTTAATACGTTCTTCGTCGAAGTGAGAGAAGTTTTCACGCTTCTCTACCTTCTTATAGTAATGAAGAGCATTAAGGATGATAGTGTAATCCTCCATGGTCAACTCAAACGAGTGTCCCATGCGCCCTCCTAATCTCTCTGAGTTCTTCAAAGTCTTTTTGTTTGGTGCCACCATCGTATGCCCAAGCGTAACCCTCTTCAATCATTTGTTCGTTGAGGGACACATCGCCATCCCCAATGTAAAGCCACCCAAGAAGACGCCCATATTTGCCAACCCCACCGACAAGTTCAGTACGGATAACAAGATCATCATCACCAGCCACTGCCCCTTCCAGTTTTTCTTTGAGCCAGTTGGTTGCGTCTTTGCCAAGTGCTTTCTCCTCTAAGTCGCGTGTTCGTTTTTCAGGTGTATCTACCCCAGCAACACGGACTCTCTCTTTTTTATAAAGATCGAACCCCAAGTCGATGGTCACATCGATTGTGTCTCCGTCGAGAACTCTATTGATCTCGATCACTCGGAAGTTGTAACAACTCTTCCTGTTCGGTGGCACCATTGCTCCCATCTTCTTCTAACTCCTGATACGCTAGTTTCAATATTGTATATATGTAATAAGCAACGCCCGCTAGAAGGATTAAGAGACACCAGATGATAGACCAGGTGACATCATTAATATCTTCTAACGGGCGTAGTATTAGGTTCAAGGATTACGTGGATCAATACCTAAACTATGTAGGTATTCAGTCCACCAGTTTGGATCCTTTCGTTTCCATTTCGGGACATCTTTTCCACGTTCAGAGTACCATTCGTAGAGGGAGTTATCGATAGTCTGTGCGATCTCCAAATTCCTCTTCTTCTTCATCAACATCTGCATATGGGTTCTCCAAATAGGGTCCTCGTTTTCGTAGAGGTTCTTTTCGGACATAATCCTTCTCAGTATTGACTGCACTAAGTAGAACAGCTAACTTCATTACTATGTAGATAATCGCCAATGGTGCGAAACATAACAACAGAGTTAGTTGATACTTCATCTTACGTCGTGTCCTCCAAACATTGCTCTCATTCCATTCAGAACCTTGGCAGCGAAAGCACCAAGACGGCGCGACTCAAAACGTGAATACAACGCACTACTGATGACAGGAGCGGGAACCCCAAGATCCACAGCAGCGTGAACTGTCCAACGACCCTCACCACTGTCTGATACTCCCCCATCGAACTTGCTAAGCTCTCTATCGCGGCTAAGTACATCAGCGGTAAGGTCAAGTAACCAACTGCCAACCACGCTACCACGACGCCAACACTCAGCAACCTTAGCAACGTCAATGTCGTACTGATAATCGGCAGGGTTGTCCATTGGGGCGACCTCTGCGTCTCCTTCCTTGACATACTTAGATCCTGCATTTGCTTCGTGTAGGATGTTGAACCCTTCGGCATATGCCTGCATGATACCATACTCGATACCATTGTGGACCATCTTTACGAAATGCCCAGCACCTGCTTTGCCAGCGTAAATCCATCCATACTCCTCAGGGTAGAGAGTGTACTCAGTTCTGTGGCGGGTCCTAGGGGCAGCATTGATGCCTGGTGCGAGGGCATCGAAGAGAGGACGGCAGACGGATACTGCATGATCTGCACCACCAACCATAAGACAGTATCCACGCTCCAAACCGTAAACACCACCACTAGTGCCACAGTCAAGATACGAGATGCCAAGCTTAGACAACCTTTCTGCCCTCCTGCGAGAGTCCTTAAAATTGCTATTGCCATGATCAATAATAATATCTCCCTCCACACAAAATTGTAGTAACTCATTTAGTGTGTCCTCTACTGTTTCTGCTGGTACGACCATCATAAAGACGCCAGGGACTTTTGCACTATCTGTGAAGGTTCCCTTAGTATTATGTACTACTTGAACAAGGCTTTCCACAGAAGTGGTATATCCACTGATATAACCCGCTTCATATTGTGCCTCAGCTTTTTTAACATTGTTCCTAAATCCATGAACTTCGTGTCCTGCTGCGATAAGACGGCGGGACATACCCTCACCCATCCTACCTAGTCCGATCATTCCTACTTTCATTTGTGTTTCTTAGTAAAAGGTTCCCAGTGCTCCCATCCATACTTATGCACCAAATGCATTCCGATGATGGGAACGAAGACTAAAAAGAATCCCATGACACCTAGGCACCAAGGGGTATTCATTGTTGCTCTAACGAACAGTTGAACGTGACTCATTTTGGAAATACTCTGGTATAGGACATCCTTTGAATCTGTCAATCTCGTCCTGAGCAAGGACGAACATACATGCGAATCCTATGCAGAATGCTAGTAAATACTCATGTATGGTAACTCTCATGATGGATAGTCCCAGTTTGTGATGTACTCTGTTTTGTGTACGGGACCCCACAGTCCACCGTGATAGATGTAGGGTACAGTACGCACTTTACAAGTATCGCCAGTACAGAGAAGGTCGTCAACGATACGCCAGGATTCCAACACTTCCTCCGAGTGAACGAAGTGTGACTGGTCTCCATGAATAGCATCATAGAGTAACTTCTCATAACCATCGACAGCATTGTCACCATAACTATGTGTTAGAGTTGCTGCTTCTACGTCATCACTGTAACCAGGTTGCTTCATCTCGATACGAATATCCAGATGAGGATTTGGTTGCAGTCTCATAGCAATACGATCATTAGTTAAATGATTGAAGAGAGACAGAGCAGGTGCTTTCAGTTTGATAACGACCTCTACACATTGGTAGGGCATCTTCTTTCCTGTGAGGAAATAGAAAGGTACACCTTGCCACCGCCAGTTGTCGATGTAGATGTCCCCAGCGGCGAACGTAGGGGTCTGTGTGCCCTTTGGTACACCCTCTTCCTCATTGTATCCATGATACTGACCTGCCACATATTTGTCTCCGAGTCTTGCAGCAGACAAGACCTTGACCTTCTCTCTACGGATCTCCTTTGCAGTATTCTTGCAAGGTGGTTCCATACTGATCAGTGCCAAGACTTGTAGTACATGGTTCTGTAACATGTCTCGGATAGCACCAGCACCGTCATAGTATTGAGCACGACCTTCACAACCGATAGTCTCGGTAGCAAAGATCTGTACCTCTTCTATGTACTCCCTGTTCCAGAGTGGTTCCAGTAGTACATTGCTAAAACGGGTGGCAAGGATATTATTAACAGTATCTTTGCCAAGATAATGGTCAATGCGATATACTTGTTTCTCGCGTAGACATCGAGAAACCACAGATGATAGATGATCAGCAGATTGAAGATCGTACCCAAAGGGTTTCTCAATAACCACACGGGATTTTTCTGGGTCGTCGATGAGTCCTGATGCTTTGAGGTTGGTGATTGCATCTTCATACCTCTCTGGTGGAACAGATAAAAAGTACGTTGTGTTCCCTTCCAATGGGAGAGAGCGCAGACTGTCTACATCACTCAGGTTGCACGGGATGTAGTCCAGGTGTTCTTTGAATGCTTCACAGTAACGAACCTGGTCTAGATGTTCTATCCAAGACTCTTTCGTATGTTCTGTACGTGAAGCACCAATGATTCTAAAATTCTCAGGCAGTTCTTTCTTAGCCCACAATTTGTAGAGTGCTGGGATCAACTTGCGTTTGCACAGATCCCCAGTGGCACCAAAGATTACGATGGTATCAGTGAGCAGTTCCATTTCCATTATAGTTCTCGGATTCGTAGTAGTCATTCTTACCTTTTCGTATCCCGAAATATATCGTGGATAGTACAAAGGGTATTGCTGTCCAAAGTAAGACATCGGCAAAAGTCATAGTTTCTCCATAGCAAGTTTTAGTTCATGGGAGTGTTGTAGTTCATCATTTAGGATCTCCAAGATCTTTTCATCGGGACCATTGTTTGCAAGATACTTAGCGTATGTCGTAGCAGCATGGACCTCTACTTCATATGACAGATGGTATGCAGACTTAGGAGCCACCCAATAGTAAACCACGTTAGTCCAATAATAGATGAGAACGAGGTGTTTGGCGACAAAGCGATCGACCCAATAACGATTACCACCCCTGCTTTCCATATATTCCAGATGTTCTGTTTCATTGATACTCTGCTCGAAATGCTGTATCATGAGATCTGTATGCACAGGACCGCGAAGTCCCATGGACTCACGGAAATGCAGTACACTTAGAAATGCAAAATAGGGTGCCCGAGCAATTTCTTCGAGCACCCAAAAACGTTGATAGTCTCGACCTCTATACAGGAAGTCGAGTATGGCGACGGTCCAATTAAGTACCAGGCAGTTTAAGTTCTCCATCTTGCGGGAAATCTTTGTCTAACATATCTAGGCGTTCAGCCCATGTTACACCCCCCTCTTTGCCTTTACATGGGTTGATACAGTCAGCGTTCCCTAACTTGTTGCAGACCAGACCAGCAAGGTCTAGTTCGTTACCTTTGTTGCCTGTACCAGACCAGATGTGTTGACCGTTGATCCAGACTGCACCACACTTCTTACATTCCTTCCTACTCAAAGATAAGTCAGATAACTCTCTTCCTGGGTCACTTTCCATTGGTCTTCTCCTTCATGAGTTTGTTGAATTCAGGAAGGTCTTTCAGCAGTTGCTGCTTTAACTTCCTACGCATCATCCAGAGTCTAAACTTGACCCACGTAAAACGCAACTCTAAGTCCAGATACGCAAATACTCTAATGGTCCCCTCGTAGCCAGCATAAAGAATCATGCCGATCACGATGAGGACCATTAGATAGAATGCTAGCATTGGTATCATGCGGATACTCTCAGTATACCACTATTTACCAATTTGAGACATTCATAAGACTTATTTAAGACATCAGTAGGAATGATTAACACTTCCACTTTCTTAGGGCAAGTGCCTTACGAGTGGGTTCACCATTGGGTTTCTTCATAGGTCCCTTCACACCACCCATACGGGCACAGAAGGATCTCTTACGAGGACCGCCTTCTGGTTGTGGTGCTTTGAGATCAGAACCAGGGTTCTCACGCTCGTAGGACTTACGTCCCTTTTCATTCAGACCACCAGTCTTGTTCTTACCTTCCTTACGTTGCCAGGCACCTTCTTTCATGTGCATGTCCTGAGACTGATCCTTCTTCTGTACTGCCTTCATTTGCAGTTGCAGTTTCTGACGGTTCAGTTGCAGTTGGCGACGTTGAAGTTGCTGCTTCTTATTAGCGACAGCATCTTCTTTTAGTGCCGCCTTCTCTTCACATGTCTTCTCGACACACATCTGACACTTGTTGCAATACTTCTTGCCCTCAGGGCAGTTCTTTGCTTCGTTTAGGTATTCCTTGAAACTAATCATCTTGGTTTCTTGGGACAGTTGTCTTCATGCTTTTCAATCCATGTCTTAGGACGCCAGTGTCCTTTGGGGGAAGTCAGACCACAGTGCTGACACTTCCAAGTTCCGTCGTTCTGTTGCTCAGCCATAATGGAAAGATCCCTTGTTAGTTTTCTTAGGCAGTTTCTTGCTTCTCACCTTGGTTCCAGATGTTTCACCGTAACCTTCGGGATGCTTACCTGCCTTGGTTTTACCGATAGAGTCGGACTTAGCCTTACTACCCTTCTCAGTGTAGTGCAGTTTAGCAGACTTTTCCTTATCCTTGGTAATCACAGACTCTTGTCCATGCTTACGACCAAGACGACGCATCACTTTACCGAAACGACGCTTAGACATCTTATCAGGTTTTGAGGTCTGATAGGACACTTCGCGACCTGTCTCGCCGCTGCCATACTTATACTCACCAACACCTTTCTTGTGACCGATGCCATGCTTTTTGAGATCCTTCTCCAAGGTCTTACGACCTTCCTTGTTCTTCTTCTCATCAGAACCACGGTCGGCAGAGATGTGCCCAGTGACCTGAGACTTTGACTTCTGCATCATGCGACCAGTGCGGTTACCCTCTTCGAGGAACTCCTTGAAAGACTTAGCCTCAACCCCTTCTCTCTTCATCTTAGATGCCTTCTGACGCTTAGCGTAGTCCATGTAGGACTCACCAGGACGAAGTTTCTTAGGATCAGACTTGGGTTTGGATGCAGCAGCACGATCCTCACGAGCACGCTGGTTAGCACCAGGACCACCCAGTTTACGATCCTTCTCAGGATCAGGGTGCCAGAAGTCACCACGCTCAGCGATCACTTCTTCTTTTGCCAACTTTGCTTTACGCTTTGCCTTGGTCTTGGCGAGGATTCTTGCACGAGCATCATCCTGCTCTTTCTTGGGGATAGCAGTGACAGCACCAACTTTCTGGTCAACGTCACCAGGTGCATAACCCTCTACGTTGAGAGTCTCAGGATAATTCTTGTCACCCTTCTTGGCAGGTTTCTCACCACGCTTACGCTTGGCATGAATGTTATCCCAGAGTCCTTTCTTCTTCTCAGTCAGTTCCTGACCTTGATGCTCAACGTGCTCACCGTGAGAACCTTCTTCCAGGACATCCAGTGTTGAGACATCTACACACTTCTCGATGCCATGCTCGAACATCACGTCATACCATGCGACGTTACCCTCAGCATCAGGGATAGCGTGCTGTCCGTAGATACACTCACCAACACCCCACTGCTCAGAGCAGACCTTCTTAGCACAGTTGTGCATGGTCTTCTTCTCTGCCTTGACGCAATCTTTCTTTGCTTCCTTGATAGCACCTTTGCCGTGCTTCTTACGGATCTCTGCTTTCACAATGTCGAGAGCAGAGGCACCTTTGCCATGCTTCTTCTCCATATCTTTTTGGAGTTGAGTCTTGCCAGGTTTGATGCCCAACTCGGCATTGGATGCCTTTCTGGCAGGAGGACGATCATAACGTCTATTACCACCAACACCACCACGTTCCATACGACGATCCTTCATGCGATCGTAGTCTTCCTCGTTGATGAATTCTTCTTTCTTCATTGGTAAACCTTTGTGTTTGGTGGAAGCAAAATCTTTTACTGCTTTCTTCTTCATGCTGGCTGCAACTTCGGCAACCTCAGGCGACGCTGCCTGCCCAGTCTTTTGAGCACGTCGGACCATACCCATGAAACGTTGCTGTTTGATAGATTTGGCAGGCATGTCATCAACCCGATACTTGTACTTCGTCGATATACATGGTCAGACCATTGTTGGTGTCACCTTTCGCCTGAATCTTGATGCTATTGGACAGTTGTGCAGATCCAGTGAATGCAGCACTCGAAGACTGATCAGAAGTGATTGTGATAGTCGTGTCAGTAACAGCAGTAACCTCAACGTGACTCACGTTGTAAGCAGCAACAGCAGCACCAGTGATAGTAACGTAATCACCAACCGCAAAGTTGTGAGCAGGAGTGCCACCGCCACCAACAGTCAAGACGCAAGGTGATGCAGCAGTAGCACCAGTGATGCTTGACTTCTTGGGTTTGGCAAGATTAAACAACTCAGCACCATCGACGGCAGTGTGGATAACCATGTCAGTGGCGACATTAGGATTCCCACCCCAGGCAAAATGATTGCTATGAGAGTCCGCATTGATGATACGGTAGATTCCCGTCTTCACAATATGTCCAGCAGTTGTCTGTGGGTCTGCTGCGTTGTCAGTCAAGGAACCCAAAGACTGCACTGGTGTTACGACGTTAGATGCCATGGTGATACGTTACTCCTACGATTACTATTTATCTTGTTGTTGTTTTAGGAATTTGGCGAGATCCGCTGTGCTACCTACAAACATAGTGTTGTTTGTGGTGTTGACCTCTTTGGTCTTGGGTCCCTGCTCGATGTCAGCAACTTTCTTTTGGAGATCAACCAGTTTGTCAGCAACGTCACCGACGTGCTTGATTAACTGACCAGCGACCTCATATGCACGAGGTTGATCAGACTCCTGTGCTAGTTCCAGGATGCCATCAACTGCTTCCTGTCCTTTCTCGATCAGTGAATATAGATTCCCACGAGTGTACTCATAGTCTTTCTTCAACTGCTCCTTTGTAGCAGTCGTATCAACGATCTCAGTTTTTGGTGCTTCGGGTTTGACGATTTCAGTAGATACATCGAGTGCTTCCCCGATGCCGTCGTACTTATTCGTCAACTCCTGTTGTGGGGTTTCGGGAGAGTCCATCTGTAAATTCACTGAAAAGTTCATTGAAACCGAAGTTATCATCACTATCAACAAAGGTATGATCTACCTCGTTGATCTTATGTATAGCAGCACCATTCAAATGTGCTACCTCGGTTGTGTTGTTCCATGCACGAGTCACGTACAACTTGTTGCCATCGATCTTCGAGATACGCATGACTTCACTATTAATCTGAATGTTAGTATTAACAGCGAATGCAGATGCATCTGCTACGTTGATGATGCCATCGTTGTCGTCCACTGCTGCTGACAGTGTTGTCGTTGCATCGGAGTTCCTGTCGGTAAGAGATGTTGGGGTAACCTGGTAACGTACCTCTCTTGGTGCAGTCTTGACTGCATCGGTAGCGTAGTCCACGATGACCTTCTTGATCTCTTCGCCGCTCTTGTCCTGAACAGGACCATACAGGAATGTCTTTGCCGTAAACTGCAATGTATAGATCAGGGTACGACGTGTGTCATAGTCTCCTTCATACTGATCGTCATACTGAATGTCAGTAAGCGTTACGGGATAGTCTCTCTTCTCACCCAGGTCAGGCACCAGGTTCATAGTGATGTTGAAACTTGGTTGGAAGAATGGTAGAATCTGCTCAATGATTTGCAGAGCGTCATCTTGGTTCTTACTCAGAATAGCGAGTTCAAAATTAATGTTGTAAGGGATCGGCATGAATCCCTTCATCAGGGAACCATCTGCTTTCGTATTTCTGATATACTGCGTGGGCGATACCTTACGAGTAGGATCATAGGTGATCGCTTGGATCTCAAATGCTAATCTAGGCAGTGTGATCTGTACCTGATCCTTGCTAGTGAGATCACCAACTTGACGCAGACGTGCCAAGAACTTGTCCTTAGGACCATATGCCAGAGGCACCTTCATCACTTCCGTCTTGCTACCAGAGGTGCGACGGATCTCTATATTGTTGAATAGTGTGCCGAAGCCCACCACGGTCTTCTTAATAATACCGTGATATGAGTATGTTCCTAACATTAGATAGTGCTCCCTTTATTGCCATACTCACCGAATGGATTTGACTGTGTAAAGTCTATGATGTCATCTGCATCATATTCGATGGCATAGTTTTGATCGTATTCAGAGTTCAAATTATTTATAGTATTATAAGTAAACGTTGACCAGACAGCAGAACTTGTGTCTCCTGTCATAGTCTCGCCAGAGGAGAATCTACCACTACGGTTGATAACGATAAGAGTCCTGGTGGTGGGATCCCAGGACTTAACTTCGGCAGTTGTATTCGTGGTTCCACCAGTAACGGTTTCACCAACTGTAAATGTTCCACTACCACCTTCTGCCATGACCACACCCACAGCGTTGGCAAAGTTAGTTTCAATAGCATCCACTTCTGCCACGCCAGTATCAATGTCTTCGTCGCTGTACTCGAACAGTTCACAGCGCAGACCCCAGGTGTAGATCTTTCCTAACTGGAAGAAAGGTTGTTCGTGCTCTACATACTGGATCTGGAAAGTCTTACCCACCATAGGGAAGTGGATCAGATCTCCTTCGTTAGGACGACCTTCTACAATCAGTTGAGCATTGTCATCTACTGCTGCTGTGAAGCGTCGCTTGGATAGAATAAAGGTAACCTGGTCTTGAATTCTGACACCAAACTTTGAGAAAATGTCGCCATCGCCCCTAAAACCACCAGCATCTTCAAGATAGACTTCCACTTCAAAGGCACCATTGTACTGTGATAGTGTGTCCTCTCCGAAAACGCTATCTTCTTTGACGAGCGTTCTTGGTATGTAATAGACGTTCTTGCCGAACATCTTAATTTGCTCATCGACGAGATCCTGCACGAGACCTTGCTCGCCCGTTGTACCCTGGGTGAAGAAACTGTTAAGTGCCATATCATCCGATCATGTCTAGGGGTGGGGTTTCCCAAGTGGTACGCAGTTGTTCGTCGAGGATCTTCAACTCTTCAACAGCATCGTTATAGATCATCTCTCCGTTGAGAGTGACACCACCTGGCATTTGGACATTCTGGAACTTGGTCAGGTTCTGACCCCACTGCTTCTTGATCTTGGCAGTGGCGTAGTCCTTCAACCACATCTGGTTATAGATCTCTGTCCATGTGGTAGGATCGAGAGCACGATAACATTTAATAATGATGTACTGATCTTCCAGAGCATCCTCAGACCAGTCGAAGTCCAGATAAACTTTGTTCTGCACCTGCTGGTATCTAATCGGTTTCATACCTTCCAGGATGAAGTCGATACTTTCCAGGTGTTGTTGGATCATGTAGTAGTGATAGAACTGTGTAGACGTGAAGTCATACAGATCATTCAGTCGCATCTGATAGCGAATGTCAAACATGTTACGAGTACCCTTGTCGGTAAACGTAAAGATTCCTTCCACGGCAGTGACATGATCAGGCACAGACAGGAACGTACTTTGCTCCAACCACTGTGTCGTTCCATCCTTACCTAGACTACTGACGTTAGTCTTACCTGCTTGAATATCAGCAGCAGTGAAGAGGTGCTTCAAGTAAACACGCTCAGCACCTTCGTAGTGATATGTCTGGAACTTTTGGATAGCGTAGTCGATGGCATCATCGCACTGATCATCGGATACGTTGACCTCCAAGACTGGTTTACCCAGTCTACGGAGGCAGTATTCTTTTAGTTCTGCCTTGGAAGTTGGAATTGCCATTTATCAGAGAGCGGCGATACGGGACTGGAAGTCAGCAAAGTCTGTCGATGCTGCGACAGTTGCTTTCAGGGTAGTGAGATCAATAGTCTCAGATTGCAAAGCGGTGTCTGCTTTTGCACCTTGTGCAGCAGTTGCATAATCAGTGGATGCTGTTGCAGCGGCAGTGCCAAGAGTGGGTGTGCCCGTCAGGTCTGTATAAGCACCTGTGGTTGCGACAGTTGCAAGGTCAGCAGGTTGAATAGCAGTGTCGGCAAGAGCACCCTGTGCAGCAGTTGCATATGCAGTGCTGTCAGTAGCAGCGGCAGTACCAAGGGTAGGTTTACCAGTCAGATCTGCATAGGCACCAGAGAAGAGTGACGGCAGATTGAGGAGGTCATTGTAAGAACCACTGGTAGCAACAGTTGCAAGGTCACCAGGTTGAGTGGCAGAGTCTGCCAATGCACCTTGTGAAGCAGTTGCATAGTCAGTCGAAGCAGTTGCAGCAGCAGTGCCCAGTGTGGGCAGATTCGACAGATCATTGTAAGATCCAGTGGTAGCAACGTTAGCGAGAGACGTGATAAGTGCTCTTGCCTCAACAGCAGTCTCCAACTCACCCAGAGCACCCTTGATGGTGTTGTTGTCAGAGATGGTGCTGCCACCGAATGCTGCCAGGTGAGTAGCACCGTTAGAACGACCTGTCAAGGTGATCAGGTCATCAACATTCAGGTCAGACTGACCAATGCTGAATACACCAGTGGAAGCATTGTAGTTCAGATCACCACCAGCACTCAGGTGACCGCGAGTTCTAGCGGCAGTAGTGAACAGGTTGGTAGAACCCTCAGTTACGTTGTCGGTATTGATGTCCGACTGAGTAACTTGCAGACCACCAGATCCATCATGCTCAATACCAGTGCCATAGGTGAATGCACTTCTTGTTCTTGCCTGGGTGAAGAATCTGTTGGTAGATCCCTCAGTCAGGTTATCGGTATTGATCTCACCGAAGTCAACTGCCAGAGACAGCAGGTTGCCAGCATCATTGTACGTTGCCGAAATACCTGTGCCGCCATCAATCAGTGCAGCAACACGATCATCAACTCTCTCATCAGTGAAGTAGAGGTTGGTGACGCCTTCTGCCAGAGCATCAGTGTCGTGGTTCGCGATAGAACCAACCTGTGCCTGACCGTAGGTGATAGCACCAGTGATGGTCAAGTTACCAGCAACTTCAAAGTCAGTAGTAGACTTGAAGTTAGCAACCGTCAGTCTGTTCTCGAAGGGGTTGTAGGTAAGGTTGGTAGAGTCAGTACGAATCTCAGTGTATCCATTGTTCGTAGAAACGAATGTAGGATAGTAAGTAAGGTTAGAAGTTGTGGTGTCTGTGACATCAGCAAGATCAGACTTGTCAGCAGTACCAGTCAGGTCGCCAGTTACGTTACCAGTGATCTGTCCAGTGACACCCAGAGTTCCACCAATGGTGGAGTTGTTGGTGACTGCAAGAGTTCCAAGAGTCGCAGTGCCAGTGATATCTGCATTACCAGTGGTGGAGTGCAGGGTGATCTTGTCAGTGGCAGAACCATTTTGCAGGATCAGAGTCTTAGAAGCACCACGCAGGATAACATTATCCTTGAAGAGTGATGTGCTGTTCTGAGTCAGAGCAGCATTCAGTGTGGTAGCGCCATCAACGTTGAGTGTGCTGTCGAGGTCAACTGCACCAGTGACGTTAAACACGTCATCAATAACTGTACTGCCATCGACATTCAAAGTACCTTGAATGGTGGTATTACCAGAAGCAGCAATAACACTAAATCTACTTTGACCAACACTAAATGTACCACCAACGTTTGTAGCACCAGTGGTATTGATGGTGGAAGTATTAAGAACTCCCAGTGTGGTTACGCCAGTGACTCCGAGTGTGCCACCGACAGAAGCATTACCTGTTGTACCATCCAGTGTGATGGTAGTAGCGTTGTTAGCACCAAGGAAGAGGTTCTGACCAATGTAGACATCTTCGGTGACGGTCATACCGCCATTGGTGATCATGATCGGAGCATCATCTGCCAGATTGGTCGGATTCTCATTCTTGGAGAACTCAACACGACCACGGAATTCCTGGTTACCTTTCTGGACGACGTTACCATCTACTTCAAAGTCACCATAGACCTTAAAGTCTTCTCCGACTGCCAGATCCCTAGCGATAGATACACCACCAGAAACTCGCAGAGCACCAGAGGAAGAGAAACTGTTACCAGTAGATGCGTTAGTTGTATTGCTAATCGTCTGAATACCATCAACGTTGAGTGTGCTATCCAGATCGACAGCGCCAGTAACGTTCAGGGTGTCGTCAATGACAGAAGCACCATTAACATTCAGAGTTCCATCAATCAGTGTATTACCAGTGCTAGAAGCAACAGTGAAGACGTTGACAGCAGAACCATTTTGAATAGCGAATGTTCTAGCAGCGACGTTCATCGTCATGCTTTCGGTGAAGACCGAAGCAGCAGCAACGTCGAGTGTTCCAGTAATAGTCAGGTTGTCATCGACTACAACCTCACCAGTAGCAGAGTCAAGAATCAGATTACCAGAGACGGTGCTGATTTCACTGTTACCATCAACAGCGATCTTGATATTATCTGCTGTAATATCAGTAGAGGTGATCGCCTGGTTGAATGTGACTGTGCCATTTACTGTATGAGCATCAGTACCAGCATTACCAATAGTGGCGTTGCCATTTACATCCAGAGTTCCAGTAACTGTCGCATTAGCAGAAATACTTACAGAGTTAGTTGAAGAATCGAGAACCAGTGAACCGCCGTTTGCAAAGATTGCTCTGGATCCATTGGTAGTGCCAAGACGCAGGTCATTGACATGAATGCCATCGTTTGCAGTGATGCGTTGGTTAGCAGTAACAGTACCTGTAACGACATGAGCGTCAGTAGAAGCGTTACCGATAGTGGCATTACCATCTACGGTCAGAGTGCCATCTACCTGAGCGTTACCATCAACATTCAGATTAAGATCAACGTCAAGGTTGTCGGTGACATTAACTGTGCCGCCGAACGAATCCAGAACCAAATTGCCAGCAGTGGTGCTGATTTCGCTAGCACCATCAACACCAATCTTAACGTTATCGGCAGTGATGTCTGTTGACGTAATTGCAGCAGTGAATGTGGAAGTTGCATTGACTGTCAGAGCATCAGTGGATGCATCGCCAAGTGTGGTGTTACCATCAACTTCAAGGTTGACCTTGACTTCCAAAGAGTCGTCAACGATAGTCTGACCAGTGGCAGAGTCAATAGTCAGGTTACCAGCAGTTGTGCTGATCTCACCTGTACCGTCAACACCAATCTTGATGTTATTAGCAGTAATGTCTTCCGATGTAATCGATGCCGTGTAAGTTGACGTTGCGTTCACGGTTAACGTATCCGCGTCGCTGTCACCAAGAGTGGTGTTGCCGTCTACTTGTAGGAAACCATCGATCTCAGCATTGTCTGTGATGTGAACCTTGCCACCAAAAGAGTCAAGGATCAGGTTTCCTGCTGTGGTGGAGATTTCGGTCGCACCATCAACGCCGATCTTGATGTCGTCCGCCGTGATGTCGGTGGAAGTAATCGCCTGGTTGAAGGTGACAGTACCTGTAACGACATGTGCATCTGTCGGAGCATTACCGATAGTCGCGTTGCCATCAACCGTGAGCGTTCCATCAATCTGTGTATTGCCATCAACATTGAGGTTACCGTCTACGTCAGCATTATCTGTAATGTTGACAGTACCGCCTGCTGAATCCAGGATCAGGTTACCAGCAAGAGTGCCGATTTCATTTGCAGCATCAGTACCGATTTTCAGGTCACGAATGTTTGCTCTCTCAGCAACAGTCAGTGCCTGGTTGAATTGGACAGTACCAGTTACTACATGAGAATCTGTGCTAGCATTACCGATAACGCTGTTGCCGTTAACAGTAAATGTACCGTTAGCGAAAGTATTACCAGTCTGTGCATCGACTGTGAAGGTCGTAGATACAGCGAAGTCATCGCCAACGTCAAGAGTGCCAGCAATATCAGTATTGCCATTAATGTCAACATTTCTGGTTACATATAAGTCTTGTCCAACTCTCAGGTCGAGACCGATACCAGCACCACCACCAACGATCAGAGCACCACTAGAAGAACTGGAAGAGTTGGTAGTGTCAAAGAGTTTGATGCTACCAGCATCGATACCAGAACGTGTACCAGTGAATGCCTCAGAAGCATTGGTTGCATTGTGGAACAGAGCAAATCTGCTAGCAGAGTTGTCCCAACCAAAGAAACCAATCTTAGCGGATCCAGAGTAGTAACGGAACTCAATACCACGGTCCTTAGCATCTGCCTGAGTAGGAGCAGTGTCGCCACCCAGAGTGAAGATAGGATCGTCGAGAGTTTGGGTTGTCGAATTAATTGTAGTGGTAGAACCGTTAACTGTCAGGTTTCCTTCAAGGACAGTGTTACCATCTACTGTAAGATCCCCATTAACAGTAACGTTGTCAGTGAATGTAGAGACGCTATTAACAGTAAGAGTATCAGTGTTTGCATCGCCAATCGTTACGTTGTTGGTGAACGACGCAGGGAAGTTGAAGGTCGAAGCACCATGAACAGTCAGTGTACCAGTTCCCAGACCAGCACGACCGATTACAGTATTACCGTTGTCAAAATCAATAGCGAACTGAGTCTGTGCAGCACCATTGTTGATGTTGAAGACTTCATTGTTGCTCTGTAAGATTACAGAATCGTAGATAGTTGTTTGACCATCGACCACCAAAGTAGAATTGAAATCAACGGCACCGTCAACGTTAAGAGTGGAATCAAAATCGACAGGTTGGTTGACCGTAAGGTTGTCGGTGAAAGTAGTATCTGAATTAACAGTGAGGGTGTCAGAAGCAGCATTACCAAGGGTAATGTTTCCGTCAACTTGTAGAGTAGATTCAAAGTGTACCGCAGATCCTACATCTAATGTACCACGGATGTCAGTCGCACCATTGGTAGACAGGACAGTAAACTTATCGTCTGTACCATTGGTGATCTTGAAATACTTACCAGTGGTATCCAGAGTGAGGTCATTGTGGAGGACTACATCGTCATCCACGTCCAGGGTGCTGTTGAATGTGACAGCGAGGTCAACGTCCAACGTGCTGTTGAATGTTACGCCACTATCAATATCAAGTGTGCCATCCGAATGAATGTTACCATTATCAGAATCGATAACAAACTTCTCGGCAGTACCATTAGTGATGGAGAAGACAGTGTTAGGTCCAACAACTCTTACGTCGTCTTCAAACGTGGTGTCAGAGTTGACCAGTACAGTGTCAGTTGATGCGTTACCCAGAGTGACATTGCTGTCAACTTGCAGGTCGCCTTGTGTATAGATGTTGCCGTTAGTAGCAGTGACAATAAACTCACCACTACCAATGTCCAGATCATTAGCGATGTCAACAGTACCACCGATGTATACATTCTCGGAGATACCGACACCACCAGTGACTACCAGGGTGCCAGTTGTGGTAGATGTGGATCCTGTGTTTGTTGTGAGCCTGAGGTTACCAGCAATGAGAGCAGCGTCAGTGCCAGCAAACACTTCATTCGTGTTGGTCGCGTTGTAGAGGAACCGATACCCGCCAGTGCCAGTCCATATGTTAGCGTCTGCATAGTCTTCATCCCAACCAAAGAAACCAAATCTTTCCTGAGTATCATAGTATCTGAAATCGATACCACGATCCTTGTTGTCATCTAATGTTAACGTATCTTCACCACCCAGTGTGATGATGGGGTCTTGGATAGTCGTGGTTACCGAGTTGACTGTGGTAGTCGTACCGTCAACTTGCAGGTCACCACGGATCTGTACCAGACCAGTTACGTCGTCATCGTCATTGGGATCCAGGACCATTGTAGAATTGGTCGTGGACAGAACATTTGCTTGGAAGTGATAGTCCTCAACGTTGACTCTGGAATCAACATCAGTGGCGTAGATAGTAATATCATTATCTGCCGAAATGTCAAGCAATGCCTGACCAGCACCAGTGTTGGTAGAAGCAATGCTAAACTGACGATTGCTAGCAGAGTTTTGTGTAAGGAAGACGTTTAGGTTACCATCTCCATACTTATCAATGAGTTGATCCAGAGCGCCATCCAGATCGATATTGGGATCAGAAAAATAGGAACGGACGTTGACATCAATCTCGCCAGCGCCAGAGTCCCCTGTATTGTTAGCCCCAAACAGAAGATTACCGCTCGTATCATTAACTTTGATATAGTTAAGATAGTTGAATCCTCTGTATCCAGTGGTTGCAGTAAGTTCCTGATCAAGTTCAAAATCTTCTTTTGTATTTCCATCGGCAAAGGAGATTCTGTTATTTTGAAGTTGGAGGTTGTCAACACCACGTTCTGCAATAGTGACGAAACCACCTTGGATGTTACCAGCGGCATCCCACTCGGTTACATCAAAGTCTTCTTGGGAGAAGGATGCAAGACCCTTCTGTGGGGTCAGAGCAGATCCGAGATATCTCCAAGATCCTGTATCGGAGGTGTCTGTGTGTGTCGGTTCACCGCCGCCAGCGTTAATAGGAAGGATAGCCTCATACAGGCGATCATCTCCATTCTTGACCTTATCATAACGAGCGTAGGCAGTAGCGTTATCATACAGAGGTGACAGAGTACCTTCTCTTGCAGTAGAGATAGGTGCAGTGACGGCATAGGTCAGACGACCATATCTATCAACAGTAAACTCAGTTGTGTTGACTGTCTGGTGAATCGTACCAGACTCTGCAACAGAAGTCTCTGGTTGATCCAGGGAGACAGAACTAGTCGGGTTGTAAGAACCAATAACGACAGGAGTGTCAGCAAGGTCCACCAGCGGGTTGCCAGTCTGACCGTTAGCATTAGAGGTAACAATACGACCAGGAGCACCAGTCACCTGACGTGTGGCATATGTACCAGAACCAGTTCTGGTCAGCATACCAAGAGTGGTAATACCAACGATAGCAGTCAGGTTAGGGTCTAACGTCTGTGCGTCAACAATGCCGTATCCTGCAAGAGTTGTAGGTGTAGAACCAGTAACAACACGACCACGAGAGTCAATGGTCAACTGTGTGTATGTACCAGTAGCAGTCAGGTCATTCTCATCATAGTGAGGGAGACCAGGTTGGTAGTTCAGTTCTGCGGTGATGTTGATGTTGGCAGAACCATCGAACGATGCAGAACCTGACATGTCACCCGTCAGGGTGAAGTTTCTAGCGTTAGCAAGTCTGGTAGCAGTAGCAGCATTACCGATAAGTGAGGCAGTAATGGCACCTGCTTCAAAGTTACCGTCAGCATCTCTCTTTACCAGAGTGTTGGCGATGTTAGAGTCTGCTTCCAATGGTCGCTCATATTTAAGCGAGTTCCATTGTGTAACACCGTCACCGATTTTCAGACGCGAGGTATCTAGTTCGATACCAAGTTCGCCTTGGGCGAGGATAGGGTTGACGTTTGCCCACTGCTGAGCGCCGTCACGTCTTAATTGGATTCTATTTGCCATTGCTTATCGAACGCTAGCAGGATCAGGTGTCTCTTGTCTATTTATACCCAAAACAAAAGGGGACCCGAAGGTCCCCTTGCTCATTCTTCGGTTGTTTCTTCTGGTTCTTCTTCATCGGGGGGATGAAGATATTCCAGAGTTTCGATTGCTCCCATGAGTTTCAGAGCGGTAGTTTCGTTCTCACGAATCTTTTGTTGCATCTCTTTCGTCTCTTGGATAATGTTGTTATAACGAGTACGAAAGTTATTCAGAAGATCTTGGGGATCTTGTGTTTCAGTCACGTCAGCAGGCATTACTTACTCTCCTTGTTTACTAATTGCAGAAGTAGACTCTTTATGTCCGACACATCAGATTTTAGATCATTAACCTCTTGTTGTAAAGAGGAAAACTCATCCTTCTTCTTTTGTCTCTCTCGAAAGGATTGCATGTAACTATCGTACACGTCCTTATCACGGAGGAGAATAGCGTTAGAATCCTTGTCTCGGTAGAGACCTCGGTTCTCATCCCCCTCCACTGGTATATATTTAGGTAGTCCGAACTTGCTCATGATGCGAATGCGATTGCTCTCATATCTTTGATCAGTGGTACTTTCGCTTGGTTCTTAGACTTCATTACGATCTTGATCTGGAATGCTTGGAACTCCTCGCCTTCGACCACGTATTCAAAGTCTTCCCACTCTTCCTCACCGACGTTAGTTGAACCGATTTCGGGGACTGGGATCTTCTGGAAACCAATATCATTCATCTGCTTCTCGGAACCAGGTTTCTGGATACGATAGTAGATGTCAATGTTAGAGTCACCATAGCGTTGCATGGAGACCATCACACGGATAGATCTGGAAACGTTAGCAAGTCTAGCAACTCTTGTCAAGTAAACAGCGTCGTTCTGATCACCGTAAGGCAGTGTGGATACATCACCTTGTGGGTTGATTTCAGATTGCAGACCCAGTACCTGAGGTCCACCTTCCCAACTGTTGATCTTGTTAGATGTTGTGATCACAGACACACGGTCAAGGTCAACCACGGGAGAGAGGTTGTTCTTGCTGGTGTCGAAAGCGATCTTCATAGTCAAGGACTTGTTACCTTCCAGTTTGTTTGCTTCATTAATCTTGGAGCAAATGATTCTGGGGTTGTCGAAGTAGTTCTCATCATTGAGTTGGATGTCATCATATACACCGTTGTTCACGAAGGATGCTTGGTCAACAACAGTTCCACCGTTACCGATAGATGTGCCAGATGTAGTGTTCAGTGTCGGAGAAACACCAGTCTCCTTGAACTGCATGATCTGGATGGTAGGTGTAATCAATTCAAACGGGATGTTCTTGGTTGCAGACACTCTGTATCCACCAGTTCTAATACCAGCAGTTGCAACAGAAGTCGTAACCAGGGTGTAAGAATCAGTTGTGGGATCTTGGATGCTGCTGTGTACCTTGTTGATTTCCGTCAGAGGAATACCATCCAGGTTGTAACAGGCAACCGTAGTGCCAGTAGGCCATTCTGCGGCAGCAGTGCCATCATTTGCTCTACCAGAAGGTGCGACAGTAATAGTCTGACCGTCATCACTGATAGCAGAGTATGCAATAACTTCCTTAGTAATCAGAGGCAGGATCTCGAACCAACCCTCAGTAGCACCATCAGAACCAGGCAGAGCGCCAACTGGACGAGCAGCAGGTCGTGACGTGAGCAGAATATAACCAGGGTTAGTGGTGGAGATTGCTCTACCATTGACGACCTTGTGGAAAGATCCAGCGTTAGCGACACTAATTGTAGTAGCACTACTAGACAGAGTTGCAGTCAACTCGGTCGGCGGAATCTCAGACTCAACGTTCTTGATCTCAACGTTGTTGGATCTGTTGTGCATACCGTGGTTCGGATGGATAACCGCGATCTTTCTATCTTCTGCACGAGTAGAAGGAGCAACGGCAGGGTATGCAATGAAGGAGTCACCAGAGTATACAGCAGAAGTCATTGTACCTGACACACCACCTGGTTCAGACAGGGTGTCGTTAGCGGTATCAAACTGACTGTCAACATAGTTAGCAGTGATAGTCTGTGTTCCTGAATCGTAGGCAGTAACCACAGCAGTAGCACCAGAAGAAGAACCAGTGATGACGTTACCTGCTTCAAATACACCGTTGTTAACGGTAGACATTACAATGGTAACGATAGACTGAGAAGACTTCAATGCTTGGAACGGATCTCCATTACCATCAAGGAAACCTTGCTCAAAGTCACCGACGATACCAGTCACAGTCATTGTCTGTGGGTTTGAGGTGGAGTCAAACTCTTCGATTGTACCCTCAGCACCAGAAGGAGTCTGGATAATACGAGCACCAATCGTGAAGTTATAGGTTGCACCAGTCGGGAATGTGATCTGTTGCTTAGGTTGAATAGTAACGAGAGGATTGACGTTCAAGGAACTAATACCATCGTTACCAAGACCCAGTTCAGCGTTGGTAAATGTTGCATTACCAATCACACTTGTGTTGAACTTCGCTCTATACAGATTGAACTTCAAGTCTTCATACTGGTCAGCGGTCCACGTAGATGCGTTCTGTGATTTGAAGAGCACACCAGCGTAGGGCTGTTCAGAGATCGTTCTTGTACCAGTGATGTCAATATCACCCATACGTGAGATCCAAACCTTATATTCGTTGGAGTCAGAGAACAGCACGAAGCAATGTTCCTCAGACTCAGGGATGAATACAGGTGCAGGGAAGTTGAATCTGGTAGCGATAGAAGCGTTATCAGAAACTTCAACCTCACTAGGTCTCAGGGTAACATCAGAGAAGGGCAGGATGTCCTTGGTCGGATAACCATTTTCCATAGGACGGATCTGCATGGAGATGGGAATCTTGGTATCCTTTGTACCGAAGAAGATATCCACACCTGTCACAAATGTACCACCTTGCTCTTCCAGCAAGAAGGACTGTGCCAGAGGGTCCCACCAACCAACCTGTCTGGTGTTGGTACGAACAGAACGAACTGTTCTTCTTTGTGTAACGGTGTCTCTAACAACACTGGCGTTACGGACAGCAAGGATGTTTTCTTGCAGAGTGTTGAGTGTACCTCTTGCGCTGTATTCTGCCTCAGCAGCAGAGTCAACAGCACCTGGCAGTCTGCTATCTTCCTCAGAAGAGGACAGACGGAAGACTCTGGAACCAGTTGCCCAACGAGGGTTAGCATCGTTAGCAGGGTTAGGAATCCAGAAGGCACCCTTAATGATACCAACCAAGTCAGATACAAGACGACGGTCCTTGACCACAGCACGAGCACCAGATGTCTGACCTTGCAGAACCTCACCAACTTGGAAGTTACCGAAGAAGTTGGGGTTCACAGTAGCAGACAGAACTTCGGTGTCGATGTTCAGAACACTGGTCTGTGATGCATAAGAGTCAGGCAGAAGATCATTGGTTGCACTGTATGGATTAGTTGTCAATCCATCATTAGGTGCTGCAACACGGAATCTGCAACCAGACTGACGACCAAAGACAGTCTCGCCAATCACAAACGGTGTTTCGTTAGTGTTGCTATCCTCAGAAGAGTTCTTAACGATTTCGATCAACTTAGGAATGATGTAGTTCTGTACGTTGTCGTTATCGAAGAACGCATACATTCTGGTCTTAGGCTTCACACGCTCAACGTCGAAACCGACGTTACGAGAGCGGATCCATGGGATGAATGTGCTATCGATGATGCTGTCACCCAGGGAGCGACGGTCGATTCTAGGAACAACTCTGAGTCGAGTACCAGATCTAACCTGACGACGTGTGGTAACAGTAGTCTGAGACGCCATAACACGTCTCGGTACACCACGAGCAAAGGAGGTCTCTCTCCATGTTCTGCCGTTCTGTCTTCTAGTACCAGTCCAGGTGGTTCTCCAAGCACGCCACTGTACAGGTGCGAAACCTTGGTTGTTGACATTCAGTCTCTGTCTGGTTGCTTGGAAGTTACCTTCAATAGTGGTAACACGAACAGGAGCACGACGTGTGTCAGTCCAGTCGTCCGATGCAGGCAGAAGGTCGATACGACCGATGAAGGTAAACACGTTGAACGGGTTCACGTTCTCCATTCTAGAAGCATACGGTTGAACGATGATTGCTTCGTTCTCGTATGGCAGTGTCAGAACGTTAGCACCGATCTTGCCACCCAGTTCAGGGTTTGATCTCCACCAGACCAGGTTGCTAGACAGTTCGACTCTGTATTGCAGAGCAACGTTAGTCGTGTAGTGTGACGGTCTGAGGATGCCCTCAGTAAAGTCCATCGAACACTTGAAGTCCTGATTATTAACATCAGAAGAAGAGTGATCGGTGAAGTCATCCACCAGGAATCCATTCTTCAATCTATCGAAACCATCAGAGTCAAACGCTTTGAGGTTTCTAGCGTCAGATTCCAGCAGTGACAGAGAAGTGTAGTATTCCAGGGACTGCAAGCGGCGGTCCATGTTACCGATGTCTTCCATCGTGTAACGACGCTGCTGGTGCAGTGTAATCAGGATGTCTTCATCTACATCGTAAACATACGGTTCGTACTGGATCTTCGCCAGCAGCATAGCGTTGTCGATGTCATCTGCTTCTGGGGGATCCTCAGCAGGGACACCCTTAGACAGTTTCAGATCACCATCATGTGCCATGAACAGTTTGTCCTGTCTAGGCAGATAGTATTCATAGTCGAGACGAATCTGTTCTTCTACCTTAGGAATGTTGAAGATGGTAGAACCACCTGCACCACCAGCAGAGGTAAAGACACGAGAATCGAAGTCGAGAGACTTACAGTTTGTAAAGTAAGGTTGTTCAACTGTACCAGAACCAGAAGCAAGTTCACCAACAGCAGGACGGAAGTCCAGAGTATCAGTCAGATACTTGGTGTTACGATCAGTTCTCTCTCTGGGAATCTCAGCAAAGTTGATACCAGTATAAGATTGGTTGGTGAAGTAGTCACCAGATGCTTCGTGAATGAAGTAGTCAAACACAACTGCCATCTTACGCTTGGGTTCAGATGTGCCTGCCTTTCTTACCAGTTTAGAAACACTGTAATAGTAGGATGTCTTGTTGGAATCGAGTTCAAAGTCAGCAGTGATATTCTTAGAACCTTGTTCCAGAGCACCATCACCGTCATCAATAACAGCAACGAGGTTGTTCAGGTCATCATCGAAACCATCAATAGTTTCACCAGTGTTGAAGAACTCAGTAGAAACAGGTACAACATACAGTCTGTTATTAGCAGCGTTGAAGGATACCACACGCGCTCTGGCGTTAGAGGTACGACCAACGACAACAGAACCATTGTCGAAGAAGACGTTTTCTGTCAGGGTGATGAAAGGAACCTTAGCATCCTCATCGTTCTCAGACTCATATACAGCGTGCAGTTTATACACGTCGTTCAGAGCAAAAGAGATCTCTTCGTCTTCGATACGAGTACCATACAGGTTACCGTATGCCAGACCATAAAGAATAACGTCATTCTGATTTCTGGTGCGAATGACCTTCATGGTCCTCATCTTCGCAGCAGTCTTAATCTTTTTAGATACTGTGTTCACAGACACAGCAGCGTTCAGAGTCACCTTAGTGATGTTGTTGACTGTACCACCAGAACCATCATTCAGACCAGTAACCAGCAGAGACTGTCTGTTAGCACCAAAGGACACACCAATAGTCGGGTTCTGCTTCTCAGATTCCTCTTCAATGTCGAGGTTAGTACCAACTGCCCAACCATAACCAGTATTGTCGTTAGCACCCTGAGTGATAGTCAGGTTGTAGTTCTCACCATCAAGAGTAGTAAACTGCTCGTTCTCAGGCAGCGTGAAGGTCACGTCACCAGAGGAGAGAGGCTTGTCCTTAAAGGTCTTGATGACAATGAACGATTCGTCAGATACCGACTTGATAGCACGCTTCGGCATGTCGATAGCGAGTTCACCGTCTCTGTTCACCTTCTCAGTGAAGTAAGGACGGAGACGTGTTACCTGAGTGGCAGGATATTCACCATCAGTAATACTGCCCTTTGTCAGAGATGTATCAAGTTCTGCGGTCTGTGTACCAAAGTCAAAGACAGGTGCCAGTCCAGTATTCTTTCTATTGAGTGCTGTAAATGCAATGTTAGCAGGATCAATACGCTTGATACGCAGTGAAGTGCTACCTTTATTATCAGTTGCAGTTGGTGAAATGACATCACCAGGACGGAGGTCAGCAGAGAATACAGTGTCGAAACCAACAACGTCTTGATCGCCTGCCTGATCAACAGTAAGAGTCTTACCAATCAGAGACAGAGATTCTGTCAGGGCAAGAGAGGCGGTGAAGATGACTGTGTTGACACTGCTGGACTCATATCCAACCAGTTGTCTAACGTCAGATCTGTCATAAGGATATACTGCATTCAGTACGTCCAGAACACGTCCGTCACGTTCGATAACTTCACCTTGCTGGAACTGACCAGACACCTGGTGAACCATTGCATAGTCAGCAGCGGCAGAGTGTACATAACCTCTGGCACCAGAAGAACGACCCACCAGCATCTCACCATCGATGATGGTCTGAGAGGAAGCGAAGTTCAACGCAGTGAACATCTGGATGTCGAAGAGGAAGCAGTTATACTTATTGCCATCCTTTTCGAGTTGCAGGACTCTTGCCTTACCAATCAGATTACCTCTGACATTATTAGAAGGACCAGTACCCGCCCAGTCATCTCTAAGGTCAACAACCTGATAACACTCTGTTACGTTCTCACCAGAGATACGAGGCCAACCCCAGACATCATATACTTGAACTGCCTGTGACAGATCGACAGGTACAATCTGGTTCTGACGACCAACGAATGTACGAGGTTTGGGAGTATCAACATAGGTAGGTGCCAGAATCTGAGTTCTGTAACCTTTTACATATGCTCTACCAGGACCAACTTCCAGGGCAGCCCAGTTTTCAGATGCTGGTTGTCCCTCAGCAGAAGTTTCGCCAGGTGAGTAGACACCATTGTTGAAGTTATCATTCAGGTGCTCTCTGGCACGTACGTCGAACGTATCGACAACATAGTCGCCATGCGTTTCATACGTTCTACGAGCAATCGACTTCTCGATCTCGTTATATTCCGTACGGTCAACAAAGTTCTCAACAGTCGAGTTCCTGATGCGAAGCAGTTCGATGAAGTTCTTGTCTGTCTCATCATCGATTGGCTTCTTAACAAGTGCAGTCTTGATTCTGAATCGGTGAGCACCAGGTGCAGAGTAGTTGGACGCACCAATGGCATTGTCCGTAAGTGACGGATCATCCTCAGGTGTGATAATTGACTCGCTAACCTCAAATCCGACTCGGTAGGATGGGTTGTTGGTGTATTGGTCAAGGATAATGTACTCGGATGCGATATCAACAAAGTGTCCACGGATGAAGTAAACACCTCCACTGATGTAAGCAGTAGAACCAATCTGAGCAGCGTCTACTGGCAGAAGTTGAGCAAACGGAGAACCAGTCTCGATCAGGGTGTTACCGAAGGTAATCTCCTGCTCGGCAACCAACTGCTCATTGTTTTGGAACTTCTTAGTTGTTACATCAGATGTAGTATCCCCAGATTCTACATACTTGATATAAAATGTAATGTAACCACGATCACTAGATGTGGCAGGAATCGAGTAAAGAACCTTTGCCTTAATACCTGTGGTGAGACCTTCGATGATCTTACCTTCAAGTTGATTTCTATAAGTTTCAACGTCCACACCCAGGAATGCCTGCTGGATGAGGATACAGTCAACGTTCAAGTCATAACCGACCTGACCAGGGATGACCATCGCACCCTCTTTGAAGAGGTGCTGACCCATTGCTTCGATCTGATTCTGCAAGATCGACTGCATGGTCGTAAGTTCCCTTGCCTGAATCGGGAATCCAGGGCGGAAGAGAACTCTGTAAAAGTTCTTGTCCTTATCGAAATCGTCGAAGTAAGGAGCAATGTTTAGATTAGTATTCTGGGGCATCTCTTAGAACTCGATTACGATTTTGATATCTTCAATTTGGTCACCAGCACGACTGATCGCGCCTCTGTTATCTATATAGATGATTTCGCCAGAGTTAGGTTCGATCTCTGACTTTGCATAACCATTGGTGAAGGACATACCAAGATCGTACTCTGTATTGTTAATAATACGAGTAGATGTACCAGACACAACAGGGAAGTTGATGTCGGGGTCAGCAGATGTACCCGAGGTAGAACCAGTTACGGGGTTACCGCCTTCAAACTCTGTGAGGTTACCAGTAATCTCAGGGAACACACCGTCGATTCTGTTCTGGTAGTATTTCAGAACCTTGGTTGTCGAGTTCCAGGAGATGACACGACCACGAGCAGTTACCTGCTGACCACCCACAGTTCTGGACTGTGTGATGATTTCGTCAGTCTGGAACTGTCCAGTGAACGTGGGAGAGAAGATCACTGCCTTCGTAGCGGACAGTGTGATAGCAGATGTCAGTTCTGTCGTACCATACTGATTGGGGTTGATCACCAGACCGATGCGACGGTAGTCGTTATCAGTCGGGAAGTCACCTGAACCTTCGTCGTAGGTGAACTTAGTGTTGATCATCACACGATAACCGCCAAGTTCTTTGGCAGGATCAGAACCATGACCAGTGTCGGGAGGAATGATAACGTCGATAGCAGCACCAGTACCTGTACCAGCACCGATACCGTTGACTTCATCAATAACAACCTTACCGAAAGTGTATCCAGAACCACCAGAGGTCACCGTGGCAGAAACGATCTTACCACCGTCAACCACCAGAGAAACACGACCACCAACGCCATCGCCTTTGATGGGGACGTTCTCATAAGTACCGTTGTTATAACCAGTACCAGATGCTTGGATCACAACACTGTCAATCTCACCGCCAACAGCGTCGCCAGTCACGGCAACGTCGCTGAGCACTGGCATATAGTCGTTCGAGAAGAACTTCAATACCTGACCCACAGGGATCGTATACAGATACTTCCAACGATAGCCATCAGAAGTTGTGATAATACTAGTGGAGGTGCCAGTAGGCTCCACAGTAGAAGGTTTACCGTTAGGATCAGAAGGACTGGTCCCGTTATAGATGCACTTATAGACCTGATACTGCGAGTTAACGACGTAGAAGTCTGCGTCATACAGTTTCGTAGCACCTGACGATGCCGTCTTGGTCGAAGAGTAGTCATGACGATACATATCGTAAACGTAACCCAGACCACCAGTGGTTTGCTCTGGGGGAGTCCAGTCAATACGACGAACAACCTGAATGGTATCCGAAGCAAGGACACGCTTCAAGGAGATCATGTCGGAGAATGTATCCGAGAACTCTTGGAACGAGTCAACAGGAGTCGGTGGCGCATTCTCGTTGTCCCATTCTTGGGGACGACCGATGAACACATAGAGACGGTCTCTATTAGCGCCTGCAACCAGGTCGGACTGCGTGGGATCAGCACCTTCCAAAGATTTGATGAATCTCTTCGCAGTGAAAATCCTAAATTGATCTGTTAGAAGTGCCATCTTTCAGCAATTACCTTCCTTTTATTTATGGGGTTTACTCAGGTTCAGTTCTGACGAGGTTGGTGTATTCTTGTTTGACGAACTCACCAGTAGCGCCCGACGACTGACCGTTAAGAGTGTCAGCAGTCGTGTACTTATAGGTGTTGCCGTTGTTAGTAAGTTCCTTCAACTTGATATAGTGATATCCAAAGGCATCTGCTTCTGCACTCATTGCCTCAGCAACAACAGAAGTAACACCTGTCGAGGTTCCAGTGACAGTTTCCCCAACGGAATACAAGGTGCCATTCCAGTTCTTAATCTGGATAGTAGTTGTAGCAATATGCTCAACACCATCACCCAGTTCACCAGCAGTAGAAATGGTTGCAGTCAGAGGAACCAGGTTGGAGTCATAGATCTGATCACCTTGCTGGAACAGGGTAGTGTTCTGACCACCAACTGTTTCTTCAATACCATACAGTGAGGAAGCGATACCACCGTCAAGACTGATCTCGTTCTCAAAGTCTGTATCAGTATTTACCAGGTCGATGATACCGTCACCTGCACCATCTAATTCATCATTATCTTCAAAACGGAATCCTTCCAATGTGGAGAGAGGATCTGTAAAAGTAACAATACTTCCAGTCTCATCTTCAATCAGAACGTGAGGTTCAACACCTGTACCAGACGAAGCAGAAGAACCTGCAATGAACTGAATCACAGCAGTGCTTTCATTAGATCTACCACCATCAATGAACGCCAGTTCATCGACTTGGAATGTCAGGAACAGTTCTCTGGTATTAGGACGCCAGTCATAAACGATAGCAACCTTGTTGGTCTTATCTTCTTCAACTCTTCTAACACGGTCAGATACTGTGAAAGAATATCCAGAGATACCTGTATTAGGATCCGTAGCAAGATTGTCAAGGATCACACGCTGGTCGTAGCGGAAGTTGATACCTCTATCACAACCAGTAAATGAGATTGGTGTCTTACCTGTGTATCTAATAATCTCAGTTCCAACTTGGAACTTACCAGAACCAGGGAATGCTGCTGTTGTTTCTACATAGAGGGTGCCATCATTTGCCTCAACATCTCTGATGATAGCAGTCATATTGTAGAAGTCAGAGACGAGAGATGTTCTGTTTCTCTGTGCTCTAATCAGGTTGGTATCACGAGTGAAGATAACCTGAGGTGCAGAAGTATATCCACCACCAGGATTCAGCAGGTTGATATTAGTGATTCTACCCAGATTGATCTCTGCCTCAGCAGCGGCACCAGATCCACCACCACCAATGATTTGTAGGATAGGAGGAGTCTCGAAGAACTCACCTTCTTCTGATACTGTAATACTTTCAATAACACCGAACTGGTTGACCTCAGCAACACCTTCGGCACCTGTACCACCGCCACCACCAGAGATGACGATAGTAATATCTTCGGAGGTATAGTTTCTACCGTTGTTCTCAACAGCAAGACCAGTCACACCACCAGTGACAGGGACTAGTTCTGCGCCAGATCCACCACCACCTCTGAGGTATGCCTCAGCGTTAAAGTATCCATCACCAGGTTGATTGACCTGCAAGAAACTAACAGAACCGTCAGCATTCAGATAAATGTTAGCGTCTGCATCGGTGACGTTTGGGTCGTTACTAACGATGTCCAAACGAAGAGGATCGTAACCCTCACCAGGGTCCACCACATCGACAGATAGAATCTCACCATTGTCAGCAATGTTTGCCCTAAGAACAGCGTCTCTTATAGGGGTGCCACAATTACCAATAGACAACCTTGGAGGATCGTTGGGGTCATACCCACTACCACCATTCGTTACGATAACGTCCTTAACTCCATATACAGAGTTAAAGACGGGTTCGATAGTTGCACCTGATCCTGGGACTGTTCTTGGCATTAGACCACCACGATATTACCGACCATAGACGAGTGAATGTTGCACTGATACACATATGTTGTACCAGCAGCAAGACTCTGAGGAACTGTCCAGTATTGGACACCAGTGATAGAACCAGTAGTTCCACTAATCTGAGAACCACCATTAGAAACTCTCAGTTCCAATGGGTGTCCACTACCAGTCTGATTATCAAATCTGTATGTGAATCCACGATAGACATAGATCGTAGGATCTGTTGCACCACTAATACCAGGACCATTAACTGTGTAGTTGCTGCTATCGGCAGCAGTGAAAGCATAACTCAGAGTAGGAGATGCTACTCCTTCATATGCAGATGCTCCCTTAACGAGGGACTGTCCTTCTGTGATATTGGGTAGCGAGACAGTGTTAGTAATAGTAAGCGTTGACCCAGATAGCGCAGTAGTGATCCCAGTGCCACCAGCAATCGTGAAAGAAGAATCAGAGGCGTCAGCAGTATACGAACCAGTGTCTCCTGACAGACTTTGAAGGACATTTTGAACTACGTTAGGTGCATTGTTGGTGATAGTAATAGCACCAGCATTCAAGTTAGTAGTAATTCCAGTACCACCAGTAAACGTAAGAGTGTCAGTGGTAGTAGTTGCAGTCGTAGTGCCGTTATCAGCGCCGAAGGTGGTGAACACATTCTGGTCCAGGTCACCCAGGGTGCCTGTCATATCAATAGTAAGAGTATCACCAACCAGAGTAGTGGAGATGTTAGTACCACCTGCAATAATGAGGGTATCGTTAGGAGCAGAAGCAGTAGTAGTACCAGTATCGGCATTGAAAGTCTCGAAGAGATTCTGTGTGGTGCCACCCGTGCCACCAGTTCCTTGCTCATCGTTAGCAGGTTGCCATTTGTTATTGGCAGCAACCCATTTCAGAACCTGACCATCAGACGGACCACCATTTACTGTGGTATCAACGTCATTCAGAACAGAAATACTTTGGTTCTCGTCTACAAGGGGAACCCAAGCAGCAGAGTGAGCAAAGTATGCCTTGCCAGTGCCATGAACGTGAGCAAGCATACCATGATGGTTAGTCGCATCAGGAAGATCAGATAGCTCAGCGTAAGGAGCGTACCATTTAAGGTATCCATCATCTCCATCGATGTAAGTGTATGGAGAACCAGATCCACCTGCCCAGAGTTGGATGTCACCAGTACCAGTCTGTTTGAGTACGATGGCATCTGCACCATCAGACTGAATCTCGTTACCATTAGTATCGAGGTTGCCAGTTAGCAGGTTAAAGTCTGCCCCACGGAAGGCAGGAGAAGGAGTGGTGCTCCATTGGAGAACCTGTCCCTCAGTGATACCAGCACCGATATCAATTAGAATCTCAGTGTTGTTACCAAGACGTTCATATAGCTCGTCAAAGTTAGCATTATATTTGATAGCACCGTCTCTAAGGGTATCACCTGTCCCATCATTTGCCGAAGATCCAATACCGACTAACTGCTTTGTCATGATCGTTCTTTTTTTACAGTTCTATTTATGTTGCGTCAAAGGAGGTCTGAGTTGTCGAGAACTTGACCTCAGTAGATGAGAAGTCTGCATCACCCTGACCGTCACCGAATCCAGTTACGGTGAGTGTCGCAACGTCAGATGTCAGTGGTGAGTTTTGTGCAGGTGTTACACCCAGACCCAAGGGACCACGCACTTCACATCTGAATCTATATCCAGACATGTAATTAAGTGCGGTGAACTGATAGGTCGAGTCGGTTGCACCAGTAAGCACAGCAAAGGAGAATCCACCATCAGTAGATCTATACCACTGATAGGACTTGGGACCGTCTTCTGGGATAATAGAAGCGGTAATACTGAATGTGACTGTTTGACCAACATTGCTCGTAACGTTCTGCGGTTGCAGAGCGATCTGGATCGTTGCTGGGGCAACAGTTCCACCGCCACCACCCTGATCGGGAGGGGGAGGTGTAGCAGCACCATTGTTTGGGGGTTGATCTAGTGTCTCACGAGATGTTGTTCCCATAATATAAGGGAACACTGCTTCCAGATTGTTCTCACTGTCTAATTCAGTGGTTAGGAAGTACGCATATGTGCCGTCTTGGAACTCTGGGGTAATACAGAATCTTCCATTATGGATGTCCATATTACCAAGACCCTCAGAGTATTCCCAGTCTTGAACCAGGGACCCAGCAGGAGGGTTCTGCTGACTATCACCATATGTAGGTCTACCTTCGATTTCTTCTGATCTAACTCTATAAGAACTAGTTGCAAGACCTATGTCACTATCGTTGTCCCAAGGATCCGAATAGAGATAAGGACCGTAGATAGGGAATCCATCAAAAGCATAACCAAGAATCTTAGAGTGACCATCAGGATGTCTCAGGTTGTCGCCGTTGTACTGAGATGATCCATAATAATCATTGTACGCTGCCATGACAGAGTTTGCCTTCCAACATTCCAGGAAGTGAGTGTCATGGTAGTGATATTGTCCTGTGTTCTCAGGGTGTCCACCACAGTTGTCATCACCAAAACTTACAGGTGAATCTTCGTAGTGAGCGTTCCAGTTGAAACCCGTGGGTGGGTTTCCACCTGCTCCTGCTGAGGGGTTGAAAAATACGACACCATTAGCAGAAACGCCAATACTGCCGAGAGGTGTAGAAGTGCGCCCATTCCTTTGATCATAATAAGTGTATGTGCCAGCATGACCAGATCTAGTAAAGTCCATGATCAGTTCCAAATACTGATCACTGGCACGCCAGAACTCACCTGCCACAGCAGTTTGCTGTGTTCCTCTATATGTAAACACTCTCTTGTGTTCATCAGGAGTGCCTGCATCGAACACAAATAGGATCTTGTCACCGACTCTGATAGCAGAACCCAACAGAGTGTTGTCTGCTACTGATAATGGAATAGTGATGAAGAATCCGTCATGAGCAAATGTATTCGCATCAAACGTTCTAGTAACACCAAAGGTGCCACCTCTATAATAAAAGTCATGATTAAAATCCTGCTCAGTTACCTGATTTGGATTATTGACGTTAGGAAACGTACCGTAGAGGACGGGATCGGGAAGACCATCGCCATCTACGGTGAGCGTTCTAGTGCCAGCGTTATATTCAGCGGTTGCTGTCATTGGACTTTTTGACTATTTATTGGAAGATCTGAGTCGGGTTGAAGTTGGTGATGATAGTAGCACCAGTCTGTACACTCAGGATGACCGAGTTGGAGTAGACAGGTGTAGCACCAGCAGCAGTGATTGCTACGCGGAATTCATCACCGTCATCTGCCTGTTCAGCAGCATTAGATGTGTAGATCGCAGTGTTCTGACCAGTAATGTTGTTCCAGTCAGTCTCACCATACTGCTTACGCTGCCACTGATAGTTCAGAGGTGTAGTTCCGACTTGGTTATCAGAACTGTTCACGAACTGACCGATCACAGTGAACTGAGCAGTCTGACCCTGGTTCACAGTCACGTTCACAGGTTGTGTCACGATGTTGATGTAACCAGGTGTGATGACAATCGGGTTGCCCTGAGCGTCAGTACCTTCGCCAGCGTAGGTATCGAAACCTTGGTTGACAGCAGGTCCAGTCGGGGGCACGAAGTCATCTTCAACAGTAGTCTCAACTGCGACGACTGGTTGTGCATAACCAATACCAGGAGTCTTCACGTCGATTCTCAGGAGACCCATCAGGGCACGGATACGACCGTCAAAACCAGTGGAGGAAACCACGTCCACGTTCGGGCGCGTAGTGTAACCATCACCAGGTGAGGTGATGATTGCCTTTGTAATCTCACCAGACTTGATGCTGGCAAGAGCAGAAGCACCACGACCCTTGACGGTTCCTGTGTACTCGAAGGTGATCAGAGAGTTCGAGGATTCGATCAGAGCGACTTCACGTTCGTCTGCCTCACCTTCGATTTGCAGAATATCACCTGCTTCAATCGGAGGTACGACAGTTGCCGCGATCACGTCAGCGTCAGAACCGATGTAGGAGAAGGCAACGAATGTAGATCCTGCACGAGGAATCTCAGCGAAGATGATTCTAGAACCAACCAGTTCATAACCAACACCAGGTTCCTGAATCACACCATTGAGCGAGACGATGATGTTGTTCTCAGGCAGGATAGTGTTAGACGAGACACCTTCTGTCAGAGTCAGGGAGTAGAAACCACCCTGATACTTCAAGTTGAAGGAGGAACGCAGAGAGTCAAACTCGAAACTGATGTCATCGAGTTGTCTCAGTTTACCCACGTAGTAACCAATGAACTCAGAACCAATGGTGGGAGGTTCGGTGAACGAGATCGAGTCAGAGAACGCGGTGTAGGCGTAGTTTGCACCAGGAGGTTGCAGCACACCGTTGACGAACACGAGCATGTGTCCAGCAGGATCTGGGAAGTATGCTTCGCCGTTGCTGACGGTGAGTTTGAAGGATGTCTCGGTGCCATCGAAACCACGGAAGTAGCGATCGCAACGACCCAGCAGACCCTTCGCCTGCGTGACACCAGCAGACCAACCATAGTCAGACTTGATAGTCAGGTTAGATGGGAAGTCTCCATTGACATCTTCCAACCAGATGCGACCAGTGTCGCCGCTGATTGCCTTACCTGCGACCTTACCGTAAGAGGTGTAGTTGGTAACACTAACGTTGAGGATGTCACACTGAATAACAGGGAAGTTATTAAGGTTCTCAAATCTACCAAGACCACCAGAGATCAGTTCATTCGGATCTGTGGTTGTAGTGCCATCAGCAGCAGCACCATATGCAGTCAGGTTAGCAATCCAGATCTTGTGGATGCTGTTGTCGGGATCGTAGACGTAATCTGTGACAACGGCAGTCCAACCAGGGATCTTAGGAACAGAACCAGAGAGCAGGTAAACAAAATCACCCTTCTTGAAGTCGCCTTCAAAACCTTGATCTCTCAGGATGTTACCGACATCACACTCGATAACCTTCTCAGCGTGTACGAACTGGTTGAGTTCGATCTGCTGGAATCCCTGAGCGGTGATGTAGGCGATGTCGAGGATCTTATCGGTGATAGAACCGTAGATGATGTCACCATCGATGAAGTCATCTTGCAGTGTCTCGATATCGATCGTGACGCGACCACCCAGGTTGCTAGTCAAGGAACCAGCAGAGTTTTCGTAGGAAACGATGTCTGCCTCAGCGCCATTACCCTTGTTGAAGATAATCTCACCGTTAGCGAATGCACCGCGATCGATGTTGACCAGCATACGATCTTCGTTAGTGCCAGTCACGACTGCTGTTTGGGCGCTATCTACACCTTCCAGGATGTCAGCGGCAGCAAAGGCACCTGTGACATTCTCGACATAGATCCAACCTTCATCCTCGTTATCGCCAGTGAGGACGGAAGTTTGAAGGACTGTACCGAAGTTTGTACCAGCACCTTGGACCTGAACTCTTTCACCCACGGTGAAGCGACCAGTCGCAGTGTTGAGGTAGATCTTCTGGTAGAGTTTGATGATCTCTGCTTCATTGTTTCTAGTTCTAACAATCTCAGAAGAGGCGTTAGAAGTAGCACCCACAACCACGTCTGCGAGACCAAATGTGCCGCTGATGGGGTTGTCAATGTCAGGTTGACCATAAGTTGTGGTAGTACGAGTAATACCTGTGCGTACGGGAACACCCAGTTGCTGTGTGCCAGTCAGTCTAGTATCCAGTGCGAAACGACGGAATCTAGCATCATGACGAATCTCTGTGGTGATCTCGAACTGTGACGGTGTAGCGTTAAGAACATAGACATATCCAACACCACTGAAAGCAGTTTCAACATCACTAGATGCAATCGCGTACGTGAGAATATCACCGCGAGAATAGAAGTTAGGACGCTGAATAATGACTCTGTTCTCTCTTCTCTCGAATGCTACTTCGATAGTCGGAGTGTTGATAATCAAGTCAGGATCAGTGTTCCAGTCAGTACCCTCGTCATAAAGGTTCGACTCGTTCGTAACATGAGTATTGTTAGTCCACTGGACAGTGTTCTGTGTAGGAGGCGTACCTCTGCTGATCGCATAGTATGCGAGGTTCAGAGCACTATCAATCTTAAATTGTGTAGACTCTTTCTCATATTCGTAACGATTCTCAATAGCATTTGTGCCCTCGTGTGTGGGATCCAGATACAGATCATATCCGTACCATTCGCCACCAGCAGAACGATCGTTATAGTCGTCAAGAATACGCTTACAGTATTCACTGATTCTTGTCACGTACCACAGCAAGTGTTGCTTGGTAACGTCAGGGAATGCGATGAAGTTACCTTCACCATCGAACCAGGTGTTGACGATTTTCAGGACACCATTGTTGCCGCCCGTGTTGAGGTCATAGAGCAAACCATTAAGTAGTGTATCAGCGAACGATTGCTCAGCAGTGGTTGTAGGATATGCAGTTTGTACCTCAGAGAATGCCTTGGCAGAAACTGCGTGCTTATTGAAGAGGATTCTTCTTGCAGCAGACTTGTCAGAGTTGCTACCACCGCCCAGACTGCTGGTCATCAGACCGAACAGAGTCTCAACAGCACTAGTCACGTTCTCACAAGTGTAGAACTGATATTGAGTGTTGCTGTTGTAACCCGCGTCGCGAGTAATAGTGGACGGGTAACTAGGAGAAGGAGATCCAGATGCAGCAGTTTTGATGGTCTGGATCAGAACATCAAAAAGGTTCTCGATAGTTGCTGCTTGTGTAGCACATGCTTGGTTCCAGTCGCTGCCAGAGTCATAGGTGATAGAAGTATCACGCAGAACCATCTCAGGCGAATACTTGACAGGCCAGATGTTGGGCAGTGTCTTGGAGATCGTACCATCACTGATGCTAGCGGGCGTGGTGATTGTGTCAGTCACGACCGAGATCAGATCAGTGATAGCAGAAGCAACGTCAGCACAAGGTGTTACGGTGTCAGTGTCAGGAGTCACGACATATCCACCCTGGTTGTAGGGGAAGAAGTCGAGATCGGCATTGAACTTCTGAGTGTAACCGTGACCAGCAGTGATAGTGATCGGTTGATCTCTCATCACGGTGATGGCAAGATCTCTTGCCTTGTCGATGATCCAGTTAGACTCGGTAGCATAACCTACGATGTGTTGTAGGTTTGTGCCAGAAACATACAGTTCAGCAGCACGGAACATCTTGTTGTTACCACCGAAGCGGAGGTTCCAAACCAGAGCGTGCAGGATGTCAGTTACGTCATGGACGCAATCAAGATAACCATTAGTAACAACGGAGTTTTGTTGAGATCTTACGAATGTGTGAGCATACTGATCATTAGGACCAGAAGCACCAGCATTCACAGTGAATGAAGTTGTGCTGTTGACAGTGACTGCAAGAGAGGTATTGAATGCAGGATCGCCGTTACGTGGGTAAGAATGCTCAGTCTGATTGTTGCCCAAGGTGCAAGTGAAGACCAGCGAGTTGGGTTTGATCGTGATTCTGTTACCTGTGGTCAGGTTGTGAGCACTGTCGAAAGTGAATACAGAGTCACCAGTTGCAGGATCGTAAGTAACGTTAGTAGGAGTTAAGAAGACACCACCAGATCCACTATTGCCATTGATAGTCAGACCTGGGAATTGTGCCAGACCCTGTGCAACTGCTTCCTCAGCGATCAGTCTGATGTTTCTCTCAATGATGTGAGAAGCATCAATGTATCTGTCATCAGCACCGTTCTGCTCATAGGTCTCTACATCAACGGAGTCGAGAGAAGAGGTTCCAACACCACCAGGAGAAACAGTACCACCGATGCCGCCATCTGCCTGATAGATGTACAGGTTGTCACGTCCGAAACCATTACGCATGGTCAGGATGCAGATCTCAGCAGCGATCTTGTATGTATCGATAGAAGCGTCAACTTCTGCTTCGATATGACTGATGCTGGAATCCTCAGGATTCAGATAGAGAAGTGCAGCGTCATAGATGGCAGAGTTGCCGCCATATCTCAGGTCGTGGATGATTGCTTCGATAACGTTCATCACGTCGTCGATGCAGTTCTGAGCACCGCCAGGAACCACGAAGTCGAGATACTTCGACAAGTCGTTCATTGTGTAGACTGCCTCGCGAGCAATTACGTGCTTGTTAGCGTCGAGCAGGTTAGCAGCGTCGATATTGCTATTGGACTGAGGATCAGAGTAGTTGTAACCCTTAGTGTCAATAGTAATCGTGTCATCTCTATATGCTGTACGAGTTGTCCATCTTGCTACATAGTAGTCATCTTGGGTCTCAGCAGGAACACCCAGTTCGTTTGCAGTAGTACCGAAAGTCAGCAGAGTGTTGTTGACAGCGTGCAGAACCAGTTTCTTGACGTAGTTGAAAGCGTCAAGCATCGCACCGATTTCATTCTCGATGTAGATAATCTGGTTGTTATTATCAAGATACTGATCAATCACATACTGGGTAGCAGAGTTACCACCAGTGATCAAGTCAGTGATGACAGCAGGTAGGATGTGATTCTTGATGTCACGCTCACATGCGATGTCACCACCAGGAATTTCAAGGAAGTCATAGAAGGTGAGATCACCAGTAACTTCGTTTTGCAGTTCTGATGAATAGTAATCATTCAGATAACCAGTAGTCTCTTCTGCGATGTAATCGCGGTTTTTCCAGATGAGGTCACCAGAGTCACGGAATCTGTTACCCGTGGGACCAAGGATGTCAGCGATAGTATCAGAGAGGAGAGTAATCTCGTCTTGAATTGCCTGAGAGGCAGGTGCTGTGAAGTTGTTCGGAATACGAAGGATGTCAGTGTACTTGGTGCCGTTATAAGTTTCCAGATCGGCATCAGTGGTAGTGATCACATAGTTGATTACCTCTGCAACTTCGGTCCAAGTGAAGATGGATTGCAGCAGTTCGTTGCCAACGTATGCCAGATCGCCAGTCTTGGTCAGATAACCTCTACCAGCGATAACACTGTTGTAGTTGCCACCATAACGAATGTCTTCAATGATTGCTTTGAGGATATACTCCTTAGTATCACGCAGACAGAAGTTTGTACCTTGCTGGACGCCAACACCATCAGCGGTGTCACCAGGCATCACAAAGTCAGGATACTTCTCTTTCATCAGACCAACAGCGGTCTCAGCGATCCAGTCGAGGTTCAGTTCGATTGTGTCAGCACACTTACGATACTCATCACGGGAGAGGTTGATATCCTCAACAATGATAGTCTTCTCGTCATAGTCGATCTTCTTAGCAGTAGCAGAAGAGTTAGTTTGACCAGTGTAGGTAGCAAGTCTCTCCTGAGTGCTCATGATGATCGGCAGTTCAAAACTGAGACCGAAACTTACATCATTGAGTCCTGTGCCACTAGGATATGTGAATCCAGGTGTGAAGGTGGCGCTGTAATCAGAGACACCCTTCTTGAAGATAACATTGTCGATATGTCCAACGAAACTGTTGTTACCTGCTTCGTCAGCACCAATCTTGAATGCACGTTCCAGATATGCATTGTTATCGGTGTAGTCACCGCCGACTTGTGTACCATCAACCCACACCTTAGTGATGTTAGTGGTTCTGGTGACAGCAACATGGTGCCAACCAGTAGTGCCCATGTTGTGAGCGCCAGTGATCTGGTCACTACCGTTGTACCACCAGTTGATGCTAGCACCGTTGATGTAAAGAACAGGAGAACCATTCTCACTAGGACCACTGGTACGTGTATCCCACAGATATTGCAGACCAGACACCGTGGTGGGTTTGACCCACATCTCGATAGTGAAGTCATCAGTGCCGAACTTGTTAACATCACTCAGAGGATGAGAGAGATAACCACCAGCGTTGATTTTCAGAGACTTAGTGCCAGACTTGTATTCCAGAATTGTCTGGGTAGCATTAGTGGCAGTAAGTCTGGTGTTAGTGATATATTCTCTGTTTTGCAGAGCACCAGTGATAGAGTTGGTGAACAACCACTTCAAACCAGCGTTAGAACCTTTCAGTGAGAGGGAAGCGCCAGAAGTTGCACCAGTGATGGTATCACCAGGCAGGAAGAATCCATTACCCAAGGGATCCTTGTAGGATATCTTGAAGACACGCAGGTTCTCGTTCTCTTGGAAGGAACCATCGCTGATGACCGCCAGAGCATTGATGTTGTTCAGGTTACCTGCATTAATTGCAGTGGTAGCGATCGATGTCAGAGTATCCAGGGCAGCTTGTACGTCAGCACAGAGGCTAGCATCGTCAAAGTTAGTACCCTGAGAGTAGTTGGGATCGTATGTATGACCTTCGCTAGAAGAGGTCAGATATGGACCAGGATATGTAGTGGGGTCATAGACCAGTGTTAGATCCTTGTCATACAGGAGGTTGTTGATGGCAAGTTTTGCCATGTCTCTTGCCTTGTTGAAGGCAGTGATGGATTCGGCAGTCTCACCAACCAGACCGTTGCTGATGGGAGTGCCATTAGCATCAAAGTAGAATCTAGTAAACTTGACAACACCATAGTTGCCATCACCTCTAATATCATCCACCAGAGCATCAACAAAGTAACCGATGTCACGACGACACTTGTTCTCGTTGCTGCTGTAAGTAGTGGGTTCAGAAAGTTCAATCAGGTCGGACAGAGATCCAGCAAGCAGGACCTCAGACACGTTGTCGAACAAGGTTTGCAGGGCAGACTGAACGTCGGAGCAGTTGTTAGCACCGAAGTTATCAGTGTTGCTACCAGCAGTACCGTAAGGGTTACCAGGTGAAGGATCAGGTGTAATACCAGTTCCTGCATTAGGACCACTGCTACGCTCATCATACAGATTATAAGTTTGACCACCTGCTGTATCTGTACCAGTCAGCATGTTGGTCAGAGCGTTCTTCATGTAACCGAGTGCTTGCTCGAAAGCGTACTCAGTTGCTGCTGATTCATTATTGATGTAGAGGAAGGTAGTGCCATCTGCACTGAAATAAGATTGCAGCAGTTTGCGAGTGTAAACTGTGCCACCTTGGAACATATCCATCGAAAGTGCTTCGACGAACTTACCGATGTCTCTCTTACACTTGTCAGCGTTGGGGATTACCAGAGAAGGATACTCGGCAACCATATCGTCATAAGACTTGGCTTTGATGTAATCCTTATTGAGAGTGATCAAGCGATATGCATCAGCATATCTACTGTATTGATCAGTCTGGTTGTCACCAGGATAGTAGAAGTCGGGGTGTCCAACAGCGATCTGAGCGTTGGCAAAGTCAATGATTTCTTGCTTGTTAGCAGCAATTCTGTTAGCAGCGTCATACCATCTGTTCAACGCATCAGTTACGGGGTTACCATAAGTAACGGTAATAGAACGGAGAGTGTCACCTGCTGCAAGTGTACCACCTGTCAGACCCTCATACTGGATCTCAGTAGAACGAACTTCTTCAAAGTCGAGGAAGTCAGCGTTGATACGATCACCACTGTCAAGAATCTCAGTAGGTGTAATCGTTGTCTTGGAGATGTCATCCAGAATAACGTTGGTGTTAGTCAGGGAGATCAGACGTTCAAAGATCATACCGAAGAAGGTAGAACCTTTGTTGATCGTCAGGGTATCTACAACGTCACCAACTCTGGGTTGACCGTTGATGGTCTCAGTGATAGCACCAGGGATACGAGTATCAGGATCGCCAGGATCTGTGGTATAGATCTGGATAGTTTCATTGACTTGGACAGGTTGTCCACTCTCAGGATCCAGAGTATTGGGATCAAGGTTGAATGATTGCTCAGTCTTAGGCAGGTAGTAGAGGATAGGAGGAGATGCCTCAAAGTCTACTCTTACAACCTCACCTGCTGCACCAGAAGTTTGACCGAAGAATGTGTCACCTTCAACGAGAGTATTCCAAGAACCAGCAGGAACAGGACGCTCCAAGTTGATGCTGGTGATCGGATCTCTATAAGGAGCGATGCTTGTAATACGAGCAGCAATGTTAGATGCAGCGGAGTAGAAGATGTCATTCAGGAACAGGTTGTACTGACCTGTCTCATACTCAGCAGTACCAGAAGTCTTAGACAGAACCAGAACATCAGAGATGTTGCCGTCAAGGTCAAGGTTAGTTTCTTCAACGATAGCAGTGTCGCCATCCATGTTAGTGACAGTCTCACCAAACTCGAAGATGGTCTTATAGTTGACACTATCAACGTTCAGGATGTTAGCGCCATAACCAGCATTGAAGAATGTGATGTCTTCACCACGCTCGAAGTATCCATCGGACATATCTGTCACTTGGATGCTGTTCTCGGTCAGGTCGATAGACGTAACAGTTGCTCTCGCACCTGTGGTCTGACCAGTGATTCTGTCACCGATAAGAACTGTACCGAATGTACCACCAATGCTTTGGAGGAACAGTTTGGTGAAGGACTTGTCAATAGAACCAACCAGAGCACTGAAACCAGTTCTGCCAACGTCAACACGTTCGTTCAGAGCAAATCCAGTAGAAGAACCAGAGATGTCTACAACGTCAATGCTAGTAGCGCCAGTTGCAACAACCTTAGCAGTTGTCTCAGTTGTGAAACCAGTAAGAGTGTCACCGATAGAGGGGAAGATACCAGCAATAGTGTTGAGGTTCAGTCTGGTGATCGGCATAATATCGAAGTCGATATTCCTATACACGATCTTGGAATCGGGTCTAGGTGCCTCAGAGAAGACGATGCTGTTACCAACAACTTGATAGGAAGCACCAGGTGCCTGAATCACACCGTTGATGGTGACAAGCAGTTGGTTGTCCTTAACGATAACCTGCTCACCTTCTACTTGAAGTGGGAACGCTTTGGTAACACCATCAAACTGAGAAGAAATATCATCAATCTTCTTAACGATAGAAGTCAGAATTTCCTCAGAGTTGGTCAGTCTCTTCTTACGGAAGAGAACTTCGGAGTTATTGAAGGTCGAGTAGATCGGTTGAGCAGCACCGAACGAGGTGATCTCGTTAACGTTAGTGTACTCATTGATGTTCACCTGCTTGGTGAAGTCAGCAGCAACCTTACGACCAGATACGTCCTTACCACCAGTCAGTGACAGTTCACCGAACATGTTGAAACCAACAGGGTGGTTGTTTTCAAGAATCTGCTGCTTCCAACGGTTGATGGGAATCTGAGACTTGATAACGTAGGAGAAGTTCTGATAGAAGTAGGAGTCTTGGATCTTTTGAATGATCTCAGAAGGTTTACCTACATCATCAGTAAATCTACCAGCAGTTCTAGTAATAGCATCAATGTTCAACACGCCCTTAGCAATGTTGATGTTGTCGATGATACCAGATGCACGAGAGATAACACCCTGCACCTTACCACCAACAAGGAAGTCGCCATCAGGGTTAGTAACTTTCAGGATCTTAGGTTGAATCTGCCAACCATCGTTTTCAGAAACAACACCGAAAGCAGTTGCAGTCTCAAAGTCGTCACCTTGGAATACTTGCTCCCCTTCCAGGAAGCGAGAGGTCTCAACCACTGCTTCTGCTTGACCACCGAATACCTCGGTGAGCAGCACCTGACGACCATCACCCTGAGTCAAGAAGGTAATGAAGTTACCAGACTCAGCGTCAACTGGGGTCAGTGCAAAACGCAGTTGGTCAGATTCAAGACCATTTGCCTCTCCTGCAATAGCGTAGTAGGTCTGAGCAGAAGACAGACTGGTCAAACCAACGCTACTCGGTTTCGGCAGAACACCAACAGTAGAACCAATATCCTCAGCACGGAACTGAACCTCAGCACCAGTGGTAATACCATGAGGGAAGTTGAACTGCAAGTAGTTCAGGTCAAGGTTCACAACATAGGTGAACTCAGATTTCAGGGTGACAACTGGTTGTGAAGAGTAACCAGCACCAGGATTCTTGATCAGAATCTCAGACAGTCTGTTGTTCTTAACAACTGCTTCTGCCTCAGCGCCAGATCCACCACCACCTTGAATGATAACAGCAGGTGCAGAGGTGTAACCAGCACCAGGATTGGTGATAGTAATCTGGGACAGAATAGATGTATTGAAGAGTTGCAGGTTGATCGGGAATGCAATCTCAGGACGCAGGGTGTAGTCATGGGAGTAACCATAACCAAACTCATTGTTTTTCAGAGTCTTGATCTTACCAATCTGTCTACCAGTGAGGAACACAGCAGCGCCAGTACCCTCAGCAGGGATCACAACCTCAATCTCACCACCAGAACCAGACAGTGTAGGTCCAAGAATGCCTGGGATAGCGTCAATGTCAATAGAACCGAAAGTATATCCCTTACCAGGATCAGTCAGAGAAACTTGACTGATAGCACCAGATCCAGTCTCGGGATCGTTTTCAACAGTGATATTACAGAGACCACCTTCACCATCACCAAGAATTGAGATCTGAGTGTATACACCAGGTGCATACTCAGTACCAGCAGAAAGAATACGCAGTTTCTCAATCTTACGGTTAGAAGAGATGTCATCGATGACTGGGAGTTTCTTATAGAATCCACCAGGTGAAATCAACTTAATAGAGTTGATAGGACCGATTGCCTTGGTAGAAGTCGTCGAATAGATCGTATTCGGAACATCTTGGTCGTCCAGACCGATTTCGGCGTTTGTGAACTCAGGTTCGTACAGAAGTGGGAATCTGAACTCAGTATCACTGATAATTTCGGAAATAGTGAATCTGCCGTCAAATGGGGTCTTGATAACGTCGATGAACGAATTAGAACCCACAGGAGACGTTGTACCAGTTCTAGACGGGTCGAAGTAGTAAGTAATGTTAGTAACCTCACCACCGATCGTAAACTTGACCACAGGAGTCTCTGTGGCAGAAGAAAGACCAGGAGTGCCTTCACGTTCGATTACGTTGAAGGAATATTCCAGTTTGTACTGATTATCTTGTGCAAACGACAGATAGTAACCAAAGTTGGAAGCATCACTCATATCGAAGATATAAGAGTGATTTCTGACCAGGAGCAGTGTCGGGTGCTTGGAAGAGATCTTCACACGAGAAATAGCGCCCTGGAAGAACTGAGGGTCAGCAGTAGCAGTTGCTCTCAGTTTATAGATGAAATCTCTTGAAGAGAAGACTTCCTTAACGAAGAACGAACCATTGAACTCAGCAGTAGTAAATCCTTCAACAAAGAGGATGTCATTGTTGTTGAAGTTGTGAGGAGACAGTGCAGAACAGTAAATCAGGTCAGTTCTGTTGTCAGCAGTTCTAAGGATGTCCTTATTCAGGTTTACAGTCAGTCTGATCTTCTTAACGGAAGTAAGACCATTGACTTCGGCAATCTTGTCGTTAGAGTCCTCTTTGATGCCAGCAGTGATGCTGTTACCCAAGGAAACAACGTCACCAATGATGAAGTCAGATCCAGGGTAAGTATTGAGGATAGTTACACGATAGTCGGCAACATTGAACGGACGATAGCGAGCATAGTTAGAAAGTGGATCATATGTACTAGTGTATTGCCATGTCACGGAATTATCTGTGGCAGTGCCTGTGGTATGTGTCGGAGCGACAGTACCAGACACACCAGCAACTGTACAGGTATACTTGTTTCTACCGAAGTATACAGTGTCGTCTACATCATAAGAACGAGTTTCTGCCCAAGGATCGGCATCAGTAGGCAGAGGCCAAGGATAATCTGCCAGATCAACTTCAATAGCAGGTGCAGCACTGATATACTGCCAAACAACAGAACCATCAGTTACTGTACCGATTTCATGGGTCGGAGCAGTAGAACCAGAGGTTGCATTGTTAGTAGCATAGTAAATCTTGCCATCAGACCAAACTTGGTCATTTACGACATATGCTTTGCCAGATTCCCAAACATCTTGGGGACGATCAACATCAAACGAGATTTCATCGATTCTGTTCTCTTCACCTTGATCATTTTGGTACAGATCGTCATTATTGAAGTTACCAAAGATCTTACCGATCTTATAGGTAGTTCCAAGACCAGGATCGTCAATAGTGCCAGCAGGGACTTCTACAATGGTGCCATATGCTTGTACAACGCCATTGCTGTTGACCTGTTGCAGAATACTGCCTTTCTCGAACTTAATCGCTTGATTGAAAACGAATTCCTTAACAGCATCGATCTTCTGATAACCAGCGTCTCTAATATAGTATTTGGGAACAACCAGAGGTTCGATTTTCAGTTTTCTACCCAGAGGGGTCGGAATCGTCGAAGTCTTGGAAGAATAGGTGTATCTGTCTTGTGCAAAGTTATATGTGCCAGGAGCAAGGGTAGATACAACATCAGAGTAGTCAAGAATCTGTAAACCAGAAGAACCAACGTTCCAGGTTGTAATTACAGGGTTCGAGATGGTATTAGTAGTATAGTTGATACCATCGGTCTGGAAGTCCAGAGATTCAGTAGTTCTAGTACCAGTAGGTACATAGTTACCTCTCTTGGAGTGGAGACGGTCAAACTTGATCAGTTCCAGAGCATCATTGGTTGTAGTGATTCTGTAACGCTCAGTAGGAACAATCAGAGAAGAACCACTGTATACTGCTCTCGGATCAACGACAATATCGTCAATATGACCCAAGAAGGTGTTGCCAATCAGAGGACCGCCCTGAGCAGCACCAATGGTCAGATCATTCATCACGATGTCGTTTGTAGTCGTCTGTGTAGCGACTTGGACACCATCAAAGTAACAAGAGTAGACATAAGAACCAAGAGAAGGTTCTTCCTTCACCAAAGCGATGTGGTGCCATCCTTGGTCCTGCATAGCAGTCCAATAGGTAGAACCAACAGACCAAACAGTAGTTGTACTACCACCAACAGGGTTTGTTTGCAGACCGATCTTACCGAAGTTGCCACTACCAGAATTACCGTCGATAATGTACTGAACATCAGCACCAGCGTCATCGACGACTGTAATCATGTTGACAGTAGGATTATTAGTGGCATGGGTGTTATCCATGCGAACCCAGAACACTGTGGTCCATTCTTCAAGCAGATTGATGTCCTGCCAGACCAGACTGTTAGTATTCTGGAATTCAAGAGATCTAGTACCGAACTTCGCTTGTGTATCGCTAGAAGCGATGTTACCAGTGTCGAAAATGGTAATTGTGCTTACCAGGTTCTGCTTAGTGTCATCAAAGGTCGGATTTGCTTGATCTTCAAATCTATGAACGATTGTTTGGACAGGATCCTGTCTGTTGGTCGCCAGAATGATGTCACCAGAGTTATCCACTGCATGGGAGTGAACTTTGAAACCAACATCGTTAGCAGACTTGGAAACATTGGTAATCTTGGAAGATTCGATGGTTCCGTCGTACTTGAATCCGAAAATAGTCGCTTGTAGATTATTATCTTCGAGTTGAGTCTCTGTGACGACGTTAACGTTGCCGAATACGTCCAGAGTGATGCCAGCGTGCTTGATCGACTCAAATGTAGTCGAGGGAGCGATGATCTTAGCAAAATCCCACTCAGGGGTTGCAACAGTCAGTCTGATTTGATCCAGAGCGATCTTGAAGAAGGCAACACCATAATTCTTGGTGCCATTCCACATATCACAGACAAAGAACAGATCATTGTACTCATCAAGGATAAAACGAGGTCTCTGTACGTCGCCACCAGATACAGCAAGACGTTTTACATAAGACATCTCAATGTTGGCACCGTCATACTCCATAACACCGAACATGAGGTCAGAGTTGTCCTCATCGATGCCACAGAAGGCAACCTGGTTATCTCCAAGGTAATACAGTTGATGCATCTGCTCACCTTCGCTGTCAGAAGCAAACTTACGCTTCTCTACAACGTCACCTTGGTTATTGAGTTGCATGACCCAGATATCATCAGGATCAGGAGAGTTAGTGTCGGTCCAACCGCAGATATAGACTCTTTGCTCGTCATCCAGGTAAATATCACCAGCATAGTCACGTCTAGTGCTACCAGACACACCAGCAATCTCTTTCTGGAATCTTACAAGACCTTCTGGGTTGTTAGCATTGTCAAGACCAGATTCATACTTAGCAACAAGGATATCAGGGTTGTAACCAGCGGTTCCTTGGGATTCGGTCTCACCAATCAAGTAGATCAGGTGATTCTCTTCGCTGGTCTCATCAAGATACATCTTCTTCCAACGTGCAGTCTTGATAGAAGCACTAGGAAGCAGTGTTCTGTCCCAAACGACACTACCAAGGTCATTGAACTTGGCAATGAAGGCAGAACTGTCACCATTGGTCTGAGTCAGTTCACCACAGACATAAAGACTACGATCGGAAGCAACAACAGAGTCGAATACCTCAAAGTTAGCACCAGTAGACTCACTAAACTCAGTAGACCAGTAATATGTCTTCTTGAATCTCTGAGGATGGGAAACGCGGATTTCTGGGGGATTCTCAGTGTCGTAGTTGAAACCAGAGTTGATAATATCAACCTTATCAATCTTACCAGTCGTGGTATCCAGTTTGATATCCAGTTCAACGTCTTGACCCTGAGAACTAATGATCTCATAGGTCGGAGGAATTGCCTGATTGTAACCAATACCACTTTGAGTGATAGTAATCGAATCGATGCCTGTAACAACAGACATGTAGAAACGCTTATTGGTATTCTCAGTGATAACTCTGGAATTGACGATCAGTTCGTCTTGTGCAATCAGTTCGTGGTCTGTGGCGGTTGTGATTCTGCCGTAGGGGATGTCATTGATGATTTCTTTTCTATACTGTGCAATAGAAGCACCTTGGACAGACTCAACCTGTGCGCTAGCGCCGAAACCATCTGTTCCCGTATTATCAAAGAATAGTGTATCGTTAACCTGATAGGAGACACCAGGATTCTCGATAACGAAACCATCGATCTGAGCATTCTCGAATTTCGTTGTCGTCTCAACTTCGATATCGACTCGGGATTCCGTCGAAACTCTTGGGAAGTAATCATAGATTTGAAGTGCTGCTTCCTCCGTCATCGCCTGATCTGTGGCGATCTCCTCAGGAGAAATGATACCATCATTATCTATATCTTCAATCTCGAAGATAATTGTGTCACCTTCTCTCTCAGTGACGAGTTGGTCAGACTGTTGGTTAGGTTGACGATCAATATCGATGTCAACTTCATTATAGGGATCTCTGAAACGAGACACATCAACAGGGATGTTCTCCTGGGTTGCTTGCTGACTCAGGTTCCAAGTATCAACCACAGAGTTGAACTGAGGTCCAATGATGTAAGGGAACACAGGGAGACCTGCTTCCGATGCATCGATGGTGATAAAGTAAGCATAGATGCCATCAGGATATTCAGGTGTCTTACAGAAACGACCGTTGTATGGGTCAAGATCACCTTCTTGGAAAGTATACTCGTAGTCATCAACAAACTGACCAGCAGGATATTCGGTCAGAGAAGGACCATCAACACGAGCAGGGTTGGGGTTAGTATCGATATCATATACAACGTTTGCTTTCAGTTTGTAAGAAGAACGCATTCTTCTGATACCACCGCCAGCATCGGTAGGATCGATGTAACCGTAAGGACCATAGATAGGACTTCCGTCAAACGCCCAACCAATAATTGGAGAGTGGGTGATAGAAGCACCAGTCTCAGTTCCTTCTTCTTTGAACTTATTAGTTTCTGGGTCGAGGATTACGTTATCACCAACCACATAGCGAAGTTCTTTGGGGTCAGATACGTGAGCATACTCACCACCATACTGGTTATTGAAACCAGTAAAGACGTAACCACGAGCAATGTCATACTTGCTATTCAGATCATATTCCAGGTTCTTGTTCCACTGGAACACATCTGCTTCAAATGTAGCGAGTTGACCAACAGGTTCCAAACGAACAGTGGTATTGCCCTGAGTATAACCAACACCACGGTTGGTGATCTGTACCGAAATGACCTTACCCTTGTCTTCACCAAGTGTACCAATAATAGCAGTTGCCGTAGCACCAAAACCATCACCATTAATAAAGATCGTGGGTGCAGTTGTATACCCAGAACCACTATTAATAATAGCGATAGAAACGATACGACCATTGATGACGATAGGTTGTGCCAGAGCACCTTCACCAGAGTTCAGTTTCAGGGTAGGTTTGGAAGTATATCCACTACCCTTAGCAGCAATGTTGACACCAGAGATAGGACCACGGACTTGTGCAGTAGCAGTAGCACCAGATCCGTTTCCACCTGTAATAGAGATAGTGGGTTGTGAAGTATAACCAGTACCAGGGTTTCCTACCAGAACACGAGTTACACGACCGTTAGTAACAACTGCCTGTGCAGTAGCACCAGATCCACCACCACCAACGATAGAGATCAAAGGTTGTTCAGTGTATCCAGATCCCTCATTGATAACGTCAACCCTAGACAAAGATCCATTAACGATTACGGATGCAGATGCACCAGTACCGCCACCACCACTAATTTCTAGGTTAGGTGGAGAACCAGCATCATAGCTCTCACCAGAGTTGGTGATGTTAATAGCAGTAATAGGACCAAAGGTCACAAACTCTTGATCCTTGTAAGACCATGCAGCAACACCATTAACCCAAGAACCAATAGGAGTGTTGGGTTTGATAGTAGTTCTTGTAGAAACGGTTTCTACCTTTCTGGGGAATCTCAGCAGTTTACGCTGGTTGCCAGGGATCAAAGCAGAACCTTGGAAAGGACCAATCTTATAGTTGGGCAGACCAGAGGCAGCAACGTAAACGTAATCGTTATTGAAGAAAGAGTTCTGAACGTTAGAAGTGAACAAGGAGATCACTTCATCGATAGTGGTCTGTGTAGACTTACCTCTGTTCAAGTCCACAGACAGCAGGATGTTACCCTGAGGTTCGATGTCAGTAGGAACAGGAATCAGATACGAGAACGTAAAGTCGTCCAGACGTGCAGTAACTTCAAATGTACCGTTATAAACAGCAGGGTTTGCACCATAGATGGTCACAGCGTCTTCAACGAGCAGACCATGAGGGTTAGAACAGGTAACAGTAGCAGTTCTGTTCAGACCACCTGGTTCAATACGATCAACACGGATCAGTTTCTTAACGTTGTACAACCAGGACTGCAACAACTCAGTTTGGTCAGTAGAACCAAGTGCAGCAACGTTCAGTTTGTCACCAGGCAGATAATAGGAACCTGTATCTTCCAGAATGGTAGTTCCTGCTTCTGCAATACCCAAAATGCGAAGTTTGACTTCGTTTTCCTGTCCACGGTTGGCATATACGAAAATATCAGAATGAATGATGGTGCCAGGATCCCAATCCTCTACAACACCGTTTTTAGAACGAGTACACTCAATGAACTGGTTCAGAGACTTCTCTTTGTACTGAACAGTCTCCTTATCGTCAATAATGATCGTACCGTTCTTCTCAGGCCATCCAATAGTCGAGTCAACAGTGATAATGCCTTCTGTGGTGTCCAGAGGTTCGACCAAAACTGTTTTATACGGAATCTTGAACTCACCACTCAATGTTTCTTCGGAAATAGCGAGTTCGTAGATAACATCAGTACCTTCGATGATCGAAATGACGTTCTCGATCAAAACTGACGCATCTTTGATGTTCTGGTCAACAGGATCGGCAATTTGGACCAACTGAGCATCTTTCAGATCAGCAGAGTTGCCAGAAATCAGTTCTGCACGCAAAATGGTGTCAACAACCCAAGATGCAGCAGAAGGAGTGATCATCTCCTCCCTAGGATAGTACAAATCGACCTGTTCACCGAACAGAATCTTAAATAGGTACTGTGTAGCAGTTTTCGTACCTTTGGAGAGGTAGAAATCCTTAATAGACTTGATTACACGAATAGGATTGACCTGAGAGTAGTCAATCTGGATCGTGGGCATGTATTGACGACGGAACTTGTCAAATACCTGCCTAATGATCATCGAGTCGAGGTTGTGGACCACAGATCCACTGTTATGAGTCGATTGTGCTAGTTGTTCTTCCTTAGCAAAGACTTGGTTGTGGTATTCATCGAATTCTGCAACGTCAGAGACGCCACGAGCACAACCACGCAATGAAGACGGTTCATATTCACGTCCAGAAGACAGAATAGTGAAACCAGTGATCTCACCGAAACCAACATCACAAGATGCTTGTGCAGCAAGCGGTGTAGCGATGTAAACCTTAGGTGGTTGGGTGTCAGAGTACCCAGAACCGAAGTTGACGATGTTGATATCGGTGATTTCACCGTTAAAGATGGTAGCAACTGCCTCAGCACCAGTACCACCGATAGATTCACCCAGAGGACCCTTACGGTCGTCTACAATATAGACAGAAGGAGCATCGGTATAACCAGAACCACCTGTCAACAGGTTGATGTTAGTTACATTGCCGTTAGCAACGGTCACGTCGAGCACCTGTGCGCCCACAGGTTGGATGATACGTGCTCTCGGGGCAGAAGTGTACCCTCTACCTCTATTAGTGATGGTTACGCCAACAACTTGACCATCAGGAGAGACAGTACAGGTTGCTTCTGCATTGATACCGTCTTCGGGTGCCTCATCAATGTAGATTTCAGGAGGATTACTGTAACCCAGACCCAAAGCAGTGACTTCGATCGAACCAGGAACCAGACGACCCTCAGAATCGATCACAGGGTCGCTGATTGCAGCACCGTTAGGGTTGATGAAGGTGATAGCAGGAATAAAGTCGTATCCAGATCCAGAGTTAGTGATCTCGATGCCAGAAACCTGACCAGTAGTATCATCAACAGTGATTTTTGCTGCTGCCTGTGATCCATTGATCAGATCACTAGGAGGTGTGATACTAACAACAGGAGGATTGACAGAACTGTAACCCTGACCACCGTTAATCAGTTGAGTATTCTTAATACCGTTGACCAAAGTACGACCAGCGGCAGATTCTCCTCTACCAGTCGAGGAGAAGATGGAAAGTTTTGGTGCAAAGTTAAGTTCGTATCCACTACCGCCAGTTTTGACGATGATCTTATCGATCTCTCCGTTAGCACCCACTCTGGTAACTGCTTCTGCACCTTGACCAACAGTAGGAGACACATATTCGATCGAACGAATATGGAATGTATCCTGAGTGGAGATATTTACGAAATACTTGATTCTAGTATTATTATCAGTCAGTACATAGTCATCATAAGGACGTTGAAGCACACCATTCCTATTGATGATCAGACCGATCTCAGCAATCGGCGCATAAGGCAGATTCTGATAGGTCATGGTCATAGAATCTTGATTAGCAAGATCATCGACCGAAGGAATTTCCAGATCCTTAATAACAGAATCAGCAAAACCAATGTAATAAAGGATCTGAGTCAGTTCTACCTGATCGTTACCAGTTCTGGCACGAGGAGGAGTGATGAAGGTAATCTGAGAACCGCTGATAGTGTAATCAATCGTAGGGATCAGCAGTTGACCGTATACAGTAACAGCAAGGTGATCAGCAGAAACTGGGGATACAGGTGTACCCAGGAATTTCAGATCAAAGGTAGTGCGAGTTCCATCAAAGAACTCCCAGGGAGATTCAAGTGCTTGTCTCTTCTTATTAAATTCTTGCAGCGAGATACCAGGGGTCAGGATAGCGTCAGGACCACGGACGATCTCTTCATAATAGATGATTTCATTATCGATCATCACCGAACCATTGCTCGGGATGAAACCATCAATCTCTTCTACTTCAATAAAGTCATCATACAAACCAACGTCTTTGATCAGAGAGGTAGAAGACGTAAGTGTCTCCTGATCATACTCACTCAGATCCAGATACTTAACCAGATTGTTCAGGACGTTATAAGGACGACCTGTTTTCTCCTGAGATTTGTAATACTCAATCAGAAAATTAACTAGTTGCTCATCCTCAGTCCTAATGAACTCAGGGAGTTGATTGGCAACTCTGTCTGAAACGTTGATTGTATTTGCAAACATTTATCTTAGAAACAGGAGTCGAGTTCTGGATACGTGAAGTTTCCAGCGGGGTAGCTGATTGTATTTATGTTGCTGCCACCATAGTTCCATCCGTTGAAATTGAAGGGATCGAAGGCATTTGCAGCGCCAGGATTGACGTTCGTATCGCGTGGGAAAACGCGAGGGTTGAACAGTGTCGGATCCACGCCAGCAGGGATAATAATCGATCCACCAGAGGGAAGAACTACAACAGGAATTCTAGTTGTACCATCGGGAGTGTCAGCCACATCAAGAGGACCAACACAAACAATACCGCTGTTATAATCAACTGTACCAACAGCATCGTTCAGAACGACTTCCTTTTCATTTCTGTTAGTAACCATCATCATGTTACCCAGACCATCATCACGGAGATTCACAGGAACCAGTGTTGCTGTGCTCTGTGTATCAATGTTAACAAGCACATTTTCAAGGGTAGTGTTGCCACCAGCGATTACATCGAGGTTGTTGACTGTTGTTCCTTCAAGCAGAGAACCAGCAGCCTCACCAGCAGCGATCAGGTCAGCAACTTCTTCGGTATAACCCGTAGCATAGAAGGTTCCAGACTTGACAGAGGAGAACTTGGGTTTACAAGCGGAGTCGCCACCGCCTCCACCGCCGCCAGGAGTGCCTCCATCACCACCATCGCCGCCGTTTCCACCGTCTCCGCCGCCATCACCACCATCCCCGCCGCCATCACCACCATCACCGCCGTCGCCACCGCCGCCACCGAAGTCATTCGGGTTAACAATCGGGTTGGAGAAGTCCAGACACTGAGAGAACTGGTTGCCAAATGTGAATTTATCCAGATTCTGACCAATAGACATCTGGGTAGTCGTACCACTGATTGCATTATCAGCAGAATCGACCATAGCATTGAATTTGGAAGGTTCTAAGCGACCACCAAAGCGATTATCACGATTCTGAGCATTGAACTGATCAACAGACTTCAAGATAGCAGAAGCAAGTTCGTTGGAAGAACGATTTGTCTGGTTTCCGTTGAAGTTGGGGTATACTGTTGGGGAGATATAGAAAATAGTCGGGTCAACGATCACAGGTTGGATCGATGCCATCGAATAATCAAGAAGTTGGTTCTTGATCTTCTGTTTTGTGGTGGTATTCAGGTTAACACCACTCTTAGTACGAATAGCAATGTAAACTTTGCCGTATTCTGGGGGAGACAACTTCTCACCACCATATGCAGTCACTGACGCAGCAGAAGGATACAGTTGTGAGACCAAATATGCATAGTCAGTCTCAGTAACTGCTCTATTCTGAACAGAGAATCCTTTGGGTGCCCTATACTTGATACTCAGAGCACTTTCTCTCTCGGCACCATCGGCAGAAGTCTCAATAGTCTTCATTGTGATCGCCTGAGGAAGCACAGGACGACCAGTAGAGTCGATTGCACGACCGATGAACCCAAACTTCTTCGCACCGTTCGCTTCGGAACCATCGGTGTCGAGATATTCAACAGTGATGAACTCATTGTCGATGAGTTTACGTCCAAGTACGCCATCACCGAACGTAATCTTGAATCTAAGGTCCTCAGTCTCTTCTAAGAAGTAAGTTCTAGACGTTGGAGTCAGTGCTGTAACGTTATCAGAGAGGGAATACTCGTCAACCTCAACCGATTGCTCATTAGGACGAACCAAAACCTTCATTCTGGCAGTATCCACGTTCTCAGACGGGATTACATACTCAGGTTTTCTAGTATCATCAACAGTAAAACTATAATCAAGGAGGTTACCTTGATAAATCAACAGTTTGTTGAATGTAGCAATGCCAGTTGATGCGTCAACCGCCTCTTCTACGTCATCAAGTGTTGCAAAGACATATGACTCACCATCAACAGTCGCTACAAAGACATCTCCTTTCTTAATTGTGATGGAAGTCGGGTAAGTAAGGTCACCAGGCAGCAGCGTTGCCTGCATGTCCATGGTAATACATGCTCTTGCCGCTTTCTTAGACCTTGGGGTATAACCAATCTGCTTCGCAATCCTTACGATGTTGTCTCTAACAGTCGCAGATTCCAAAAATGACTCGTTCATCGACATGTTTGCCGTGAACGAAGCATAATATGTGTTGTATGCCAGGATATCAATCAAGTACGAGGCAGCAGATCCCTCAAAATCATAATCTGTGAACTCTTTTCTGGTTCTCAGATAAGATCTGATTGATTCTTTGATTTCAAAGAAGTCTAGGGATGTTAGTTCTGATGGAAGTGCTGCCATTTTAGGTGCGCTCTAAGAGGAAGTCGATAATTTGGACGAGTTCTTCGCCAACAATGCGATATTCAATAGACACATCGAGTGCATCATCACTTTCAGAGAGCGTCACTTCCACATCTACAACCTCAACACGAGGTTCTAGTCTTTCAATAGTATTTCTAATCTCATCACGTAGGTCTTCTGCGCTGAAAACGTCAAATGGTTCAAACAGCATCCCTCTTACACGGGATCCAATATCATTCTGAAACGGTCTCTCTCCGAATGTTGTCATGACAAGGTTCCGAACTGATTGCTTGATAGCGTTCTCGTTTTTCAACGTACTAAAATCTTCTGTGTTCGGGTTCATGTTGAAGGATATTGCAAAATCCTTGTACCCTCGCGACAGAAATTGTTCAGATCGGAACCTATATCGTGCCAAGTTACTGATTAATCAGTGTGTTCTGGTTTATTTATAGGGTCAGTGGGGGGATTGTATTTAAGGTATTCCCAGAAAGTCATTTTCATTTCCTTCTCGGTCATACCACAGTGCTTCGCTGCTTCTGGAAGATTCATGCTGGCATGGAAGAGTCCAGTGTTGGACTCCTCTACCAGTTTGGGAGTGGTCTTCACTCTATCTTCCTTGACCACGGTACTTCTTCTTCGCGTTGTTTCGTGAGGTCGCGGCATATTTAGTATTCTTAGATGATCCTTGACGTGTTGACTTGGGTTTGCCAGGCATGAAGTTAACGCCTGAGAGACCGACTTTACTACGAGTTGCCATGTTTCTCCGTTTGGGACTTTAAGATGATAGCACAGTTGGAGATCCATATGCAACCATACTATTGCATGGATATGACCAACCCAAGAAACCAGGAGTTCCAACACCCAAAGGATCTAGAACACGAGCAACAGGAAGTTTCAAAGCAAACACAGTCAGTGTTGATGTGAATGCAAAACGGAAGTGACCAATACCAGCACAGTCTTCAATCGTAAGAATAGAACATGCAATGGGTGTGGGCACAGGGCACAGACCTTTACCACAAGGACATAGGTAGATCACGATATTGGTACATGCAGAAACGTGTGGTGTAAACACATCACCGAATGTCATAGTCGGTAGACCGTTTGTCAATACTGTTGCCTTTAATGCCGATAGTGGATTGATAGGAATCAGTGGTTGTGGTGGCCACCAACATGTCCAATCTTTGATGACAATACTATACGGGACAGGTGGAGTGCCACATGCCTGCACAGAGTGTACTGTCGGTGGTATACAGATACCATGACCTGAGTCAGGGAGACCTGTGATTGGTGCTACTGGTAGTAATAGTCCGTATGCCATGATTAGAAGTCTTCTGGGTTTTTCTGTCCGTTGAACAAGTTGTCTACATCAGTAGAGAATTCTGAGATCTTAGCGTCTGTCTCCTCTTCATAGTCGAAGTCAGAATCATAGAAGTCTTTCCAACTATCATCCTCAAACTCAACATCATTGATGTCATCATACTTTCCTGCCTTCTTCTGCTTTTTAAGAAGTTCCTTGTCACCAGGGTCATAAGAAGAAGTATGCTTCTTCCTGAGTGGTACAGGTGGATTAGGTTGAACGACTTCATCCCGTCTATCAAAGATACCACCACCACATTCATCAAAGAATGGATTACCCATGTTCTTGGCAGTATTGCCAAACGCAATAGTAGAACCTGTGCTCCAATTCTTGATAGACATGGTTCCTGAGTATGGTCCCATTTTTAGTCCAAGTTGATCTTGTAGATATGGGTTGATTGCGATAGACAAGTCGTTAACATATTCTAACGCAAACTCATTCGATCCACTGCCAGAACTTCCGTAAAGGATTGAATACAACCATGATGTTGCGTACCAGCAGATACCACCACCGAAGTATCCTTGGACAGGTGCTCCATATCCTTGATAGATCTGAGATTCCCAGAATGTTTCGCCAGGAGTCCTACCTTGTGTTTGGTTCTCTCCACTACCATCTTTGAAGTATGCAGAGTATACATCAAGGACACCATCACTATTGCCATCACCACTGGATCTATACACATATGTATCCCAACATTCCTCCGCAGGCATACCTCCACTCAATCGTTTGAGTGAGGCACAATACATGAAGTTATTGGTATTAGTCTGACCAGGGGTACTAGATGTCCCTGGGTCGTAATCAGGGTCCCCTGGGTTCCCTGTGGCGGGCGTTCCTGGCGTTGTAGCAGTAGTGTAGCTAGGTGTCTGAGTTCTATACGATTCGATGTTATCGCCTAACCAGACTTGCAACTGTTGTAACTCAGAAAAGTTAGCATGGTCCCAGTCATACGTGTTCTCGTCCAAACCAATCGGGACAAAGACAACATCATCTCCACCAGAAGGATCCCAATAACAACGTCCTTCAATATCTTGACCAGCAGATTGAGAACCCAAGTTACGAGTACACTTCCAGCACTCCTTCGTATCACCAACTACAACAGGACGAGCTTGCGTCAATGATGGTTGTGGGAGTTTGTGCATGAAGTCCATGAACTTCTCACCGTCTGGACCCGTGGTTTTACCACGAACTTCAAGGTTCACTTGGAAATATCCGTTGTCAGACTTCGATGCACAATACTTATAGACGATCCAACCGAATGCTCTACCCGTTTCTTCGTCAATATACGGACAAGGTAGATCTTTGAATCGCGTTACGTTGTAGAACTTGGGTTGAGGGATAACAATACACTCCTGATCATTGTTCCAACCGTACAGACTGGATATTCTATCGGTCTGTTTGTCCACATCATCGGCACCTTGTTGGATTTGATCATAGGTATCCCTCATCATATTGTTAAATTCCTGACTAGCCTTCATAATATGCTTCACATCAGGCACTGTGAACAGTGCTTGACCCGCAAGACCAGGCATATTGATGTTTACACAGTCACCAGGAAGACTATTACACAGAGCAATCTGCTCTACCTCATCAACTTGACCCACTTTGATGTATCCAGTCGGGTATTTTGTGTTGAATCCCTTCATCATCGACTCAAAAGACCCAATCGTGCCGTCATCCAGCACGGAAAGTTCCGATTCTTTGAGTTTTCTGCCTTTTTTCGGGGCAGGCATCTCTTGAATGATGTCTTTCAGTGTCCTTTTGTCGATTGTGATGTCTTTCGGCTTGCCATTTTCGTCAACACCGCCGTTTTTGATGACTCTTCTCTTGTTAGTCTTGTCGTTTACTGCCTCTTGGAACGCTTTCTGTCCCTTTTTCGTGTTGGGACCACGCATAACGTACTCTTCTTCCTCAACTTCGACCACGAAAACCTTAGGTGGGTTGTTAGGATCGGGATCATACCCCCTTCCACGCTCCTTAATCCTCACTTCAAGGATCAAACCGTCAGGATCAAGGCGTGCAACCTCCAAAACAGCGGGTTTCATGTTCTCTTTTCTGCGAGATTCGCTACTAACAGTCTGCAACTGCTTGTCCTCGAACGAAATTGTCGCGAGTTCCGAGATATCTTCGTCCTGATCAGCGCCTTCGATCTTCAAATCGGAGTTTTTGCTGTATGGAACAGCGTCTTTACGGTCAACACTGTTCTGTTTGATGTCTCTCTTGATCTGTTTGTTGACATTTTTCTGAATACGCTTCATGTTGAAGTTGTAATCTTCACCATCGTAGTTCTCAACGTCGTTAGTTGGGGACTTATAGTTCGGAAGTTCGTAAGACATCTGCTGAATAGTGTCTCTTGTCATGTCCATAGCGCCATACTCGTTCAAGAGTGTGGGTTCTTGGATCACAATCTTCGGATTCTTGTACCCAAATCCAGCATTCTCGATCACTACGGTCTCGATTCTGCCCTGTGTGTCAACTTTAACGCTGAGTTCTGCTTGGTCTAGCGTCTTACTATGGACCAATGAGGTCTTATCGATCTCTACTTTGTAATAAGAGAGCTTCTTGGGGAACTCATAGACACCAAAGAACCCTGCTTTGCCGCCAATTCCATACCCACAGAGGACTTCAATGCGTGCAGCGTCTCTTCCTTTGGGTGTAAACTGCTGTCCTGACGTAAATACGTCACCTTGACCTTGCAGTTCCATGTAACCACAGCGCAGTTGGTTACCAAAATACCCATACTCACCGATCTCCCATCCATTAATGGTGTCACCAGTCTCAAAACGATCGAGTCCACCACTGATATAGCGGAACAAAATGGTATGACTCTCGGTATCTACTGTCTTGAAGCACTCTTCTACCTCACCATCAGCGAAGTTAGTGAGTGTCAACGAGGTATTAGTGGTCTTCCACTTGTCTTGTCTGATCTCATAGAAGTGTGAGAAGTATTCTTTGGTCACATATTGCTCGTCACACACGCATCTATCGTCGTGTCTGTTGCCTGTACCGATCCTTCTATTCGGACAATGGTTACGATCACTGATAGAATACTGCACAGAGAAGATAGGACCCTTCCATGGGTACTCTGTATTGTAGATATAGTAGAAGAACTGCGAGTCAAACGCAGTATGGAACTCCAAATACTTAGGTACAGACCCCTTTACTGCGCCATTCTTGCCATAGAACCACTCAAACAGTGCATCACCATTGAGTAGTGGACAGTAATCAGGGTGTCCCCAGCGGAAATCAGGGTGTTTACTGACCGAAGGTGTACCATAGAAGCGATTTCCCCTCATAAATGTGGGAGAAATCAGTGCCTGACCGTCTGCATCGTAGGTTCTGAGCGTGCCAGCGTCGGCATCAAACTGATATTCGTAGTTTTCATGGACCCAAACTGCGGGTGTAGACCCTACTCGGGAGTAGTGACCCGCCAAATCGGGTTCTTCCCAGTCATACCAACCCGCACGAGTGGCATAAGACACGGGGTTTCCATACCCAATAGGTCCAATCAGACCTTGGTCAGCATAAACTCTGCGGTTTCCACTGCCACCAGAGTCCCTGGCGAAGCACCAACCGACGATTCCGACGTAATCGTACTCTCTATCGCGGGGATCTCGGGGTTCAATGGGTCCACCATTGAGGTTTACTTCGTTTGCTGGGTCAACTGTGTAGAAATGATCCTTCTTATCACTGCTACTACTGCGGTAGTATTCGTAAAGAGGTACGGGAGTCTCGTCATAGTCAGCATACTCTTCTGCATCTGCCTCAGTATTGTAGACATAACCAAGTACATCGATGTAAACATACCCACTACCAGGTCCACCACCGCCACCAGGAGTGTAGGTGTTGTTGTTTGCTACTAGTTGAGTATCGTTCTTGCTGTTCTCGTACCAATGATGTAATGCTTTTGTCTTTCCATCCTTCGGTGTTCGTGCAAGGAAGAAGACAGGAGTTCCGTTTCTTGGTTCTGGATTATATTTCTTACTTACCTTAGTGTTGTCAGGACCTGCCTGCTCACCTGTAAAGTCAGTAGGCCAACGTAATGTGCTGCGTGAGGTGTACTTGTGGTCCTTACCACCTCTATACCAGCGGAAGATGGGTTGTCTATTGTAATCACATTCGTCTAGGTTTACACCACTCTCGGAATCTAGACATGCAGGATCGTTATCACCAATGTAGAATACCTTATCAGTACCGAACGCAGTAGACCCAGGACCATCCTCATTGAATGTAATCCTGTAATTAGGTCCAGGTCCACTGTGGTGGGCATGACTTTCATAGTCACCATTGTCTGGGCGTGTCCAAGTCTTCTTGTACTCACCGCCGTCATCCACGTTGGGGAAACTGCGTCCAGTCTCCTGAATAAAAATAGACATTAAGGTTCTAAGACTTTGATGCGCTCTTCAAGCATATTTAGACGCACATACAGATCATCGAACAGTTCACGCAGATTGAGGTAGTCTTCATACCCTTCTGGTTTGTACTTCAACATGTCTGCACCAGGTTGTGGCATACGACCCATGGCAGTCTCGATCACTTCCTGGCGCTTTGAGAGATTCTCGATCGCCTTGGAGATCGTCTCCATATGAGACTTGTACGCATCAAGGAATTCGTCTTGGTTCATTAGAAGGGTACGCTCAGTAACATTTCGTTGAATGGATTGTTCTCACGGCAGAAGTTCATAGACTCCTCTGTGTAGATATCCCATGCTAGTGCTATTCTATCATGATCTTCTTCATTTACACCAACACCATGCTCCACCCAGGAAGGGAACAGAACCGTCGTTCCTGCCTTTGTAGGGGGCATGAAGTTACCTCCATAGGTACTGTACCCAGGGATGTGGTATTGTGTCGGTATAACGCTATCTGTCAGCAGCATGTTGCCAGACAGAAATGTATTCTCATGAATCGAATGATGATGTAATGCAAGATCTGCACCAGGTGGAATGATATTGAACCATCCTCTGATGAACAGATTATCAGGCATCGTATATTTAAGTTCCGAAGCATACATGGAATACATGGACCTTAGGATCTCTTTCAGACCATAAGGTGCCTCGGCAAAGTAGTTCTGCTCGTCCCATGGTCTTCTGTCCAGTCGAGAAAGAATTTTTTGGACTAGTTCCTCTCGTACGGTATCCACCCAGAACGGAGCATCCACCAATGGAGCAAAGCGTGTCTGTGGTTCCCATGACCGCCACCAGTAAAACTTATCACTACTGCCGTATCTTCGTCCAGGACAGTTCTCAATACTCATAAAAGGTTCACGCGGTTTTTTCGCCTAGGCGTCTTCGGATTTTTTCAGAATGATACTCCCATCAATATCCTCACTCCACTCTAACACAGTGCCCTCATACCACCCCAATTCATCCAATACCTCATCGGGCAGTGCAATGAAGTAGTTATCCTCTTCGTCTACCTCCACGGGTAGTGTGAATCTTCTTGACATACCTTACATGCATCACTATTTTCTATGTATGGTTTCAGAAGTTTACGCTCCTTTAACCTCAGAGTTACTTCGGTATTATCTGCAAAATGGGGCATCCGAGTGAGATCTGTAATCTGAGACTTCTCCATGCCTGGTTGATGTAGTAGGAAACCGTCCCCTAGGTAAATACCGCAGTGGTTGGCAGATCTATCCCCCTTTGCAGAATAACCGCCTTGTAGGCGATCCAGGTACAGTCTCATGATCATTACGTCCCCTACCTCAAAGTCTAGTAGAGGTGTGGGATCATATACACTTCCTTGGTAGACTGTGACGAATCCCCCCTGCCTTTGCTGCTCCTCTTCGATGTATTCTGATTTGAACAGATACTTTCGTTGTCCTGGGTAATCGTACAGATCCTTACCATAGTAATCTTTGTAAAAGTCTCGGACGATTTGGTAGCATCCTCCCAGTGTCTTTCCCCGATAGGCAGAAGGCCATGGGCGACCTACCCACTCCTTCCATGCTGCCGAAACCTCGTAGTTGTATGCTCTGCGAGTATCTTCAATGTTTCTATAAAACATAGTGAGATGTATGTGAGTTCATCCCTCAGGGAGATATTTCTACCTGGGAAATTTTTTGTGGGTGGGGGAAACGGAAACATGAATAATATATCGACCGCTCTGGGATACTGTTATAGCTTAGAGAGAAGGTACTTTTTAATATACCGCTACCGCGATATAACATAACGGGGCAACGGTAACTGTCATATAGTAGGGGAGATTAACTCTCCCCAGTGACTACATCATAACACAATCCTTCGAGGATCATGTAATCACACCACTGTGTATATTGTGTGAGTTGTTCATTCAAACCAGTGTCAATTAGGAACTGTGCTAACTCAATCTGTTCATCAGGTGGGAGACTACCAGCATCATAAAGATCTAGCAGAGATTCATACTTACTGGGGAGAGTCATTGTTGTGAATAACGGAGAGAATCAGTGAGTGCTTGTTGATAGTTAGTGAATGGTCCATACTTAGGACAACCATCGTAATCGTATCGCCAGAAGTGTTTACGACGGTCCTCCCAGATAGTGATAGTTACTGGGGGATCTGTGTCTAGTTTGATAGTCTTACTCATGACACATCACCTAAGAACTCTTCTGAGATGATTTCATAGTCACTATCATCGAACTGATCGAAATCATCATCGAGGATGTCATCAATCCAATCAGTGGTAAGTTCATCATTCATGACTGATTCTCCCAGTTAGTGTCATCAATACGTTGGTTCTTGCGTTGATACTTACCTGTGGAAAAGTCTGTGGAATTGTCATCATAATAGGTGTCACGTTTAGACCCAGAATACTGTCTCTTTTCTCGGATAGATTTGGGGCGTCTGCTGTTATGCAGATCATTGCGTTTGTATGTGCGACCCATGGGAATGTTTCAGTGAATGTGTCTGTGAGGGACTTTGGTAGTATGTATCATTTTCCTAGTAATGTCAAGAGGTCTGTGAGTGTTTGTGAATCGTCCCCTATGTGTTGACAACCAGGGCGTGATAGGTTACACTCCAAGGTGACAACAAAACTGCCCATTCTTCTCTCTATATGTAACAGGGAGATATATTTAATTAGACATTTAATAATTCACAGGATTGTGGAAAACTCTCCGCATTCCTGTGGAAAAGTATATCAAACAGGGATGACATTGAATGTAAGAGTGATGCGATTATCTGTTGGGTTTGATTCATATCCATGGGTGAGATTAGATGGATAGATGATACAATCTCCATTAGCGTAAGGTATAGTTGCTTCTTGTAGATTGAATGCGGTCATCTTCTCAAACGGTAGCATCATGATAGGGAACATCTGAGACATAACATTTCGTTTGAACTTCATAAACGAATGTTGTTCTGGTTCATAGTTAATGAATAGTGTACCTGAAAAGAGACAGTTACTGTGTTCATGTGGTGCATAGATAGCGCCAGGATGTGCTACCTCTACATAACAATCAGAGATGGCAAAGTTAGAGGCATAGGATAATCCTCCTTCGTTTGCTTTTCTTACTGCTGTGAGTAACTCTGCTTTGAGATCTGGGAGATCTTCGAGGATCTTATTCGTTGGTCCTACTTGTTGAACATTATGGCAGATTGTGTTTCTATCATGATCAACGAAATCTTCATTCTTCATCCAGTTAAGAATAGGCACGACGAAATCAGTCATGTCGTACTTAGTAACTGGTGTCATGAATAGTCCATAAGTTTCATATTGAACTACGTCATCAAGAGATGGTGAAAGAGAGATTTCTTCTGCCATGATGTTAATTAAGCGTGTGAGTAGGTGTTACTATGTAGGCGGGTGTTTGGCGGGGTTGTAGACGCTTCCAGGGGCATGTGGAGGAGTCTAAAATCATCTTCTATATTAGTGAAGAAGATGTAAGCAATGTCCCTATATGTTGTGGACTTGCGTAGATAGATTCTATCAGATTTGGGGAGAGGACGCAACATCAGTAGCGGAAGTTAAGTTGTGCATCAGGGCGGATAATCTCTGATGCATTGTTGAGTTGATCAGAGATAAAGAAGCGGGCGTCGTTGCTATTGTAGATCAGGACGCCGATGACAATCAGGAGAAGGAACTTCATGTGAACAGAAATAAGATTGGAGTGTGATCTTTTCTTAGAAAGTGATGCGAACATCAGTGCCAGTTACCGAGGTTCATGGAAGAAAAGAAGGGCACAACGGTAACACCTTGGGCGGTGTCCATTTGCACAAACCAATCAAAGTTCTTGGCGAAGACTTTATCATTGTCTGCACCATTTGCTTGGAGAATAGCATTGAGGCGAGATTTGGTGGTGTTGGACTGCCAACCACCATCAAACAGGCGGATGAAACCTTCACCTACCTCGGCAATCTTGTTGCCGTGGAGACGAACAACAGAGACCTGATCTTCTTCGTTAAAGTGAACAGAAGTGTTGCCAGACTGCCAGTTGGTGCTGTTAGCGATGGCGGTGTTCATCTGAGTTTCGATCTTACGCATGACAAGGAAAGTTTAGGACGTTTGTGAAGTGAAATCCCCTCCACTTCTCTAAGATACACGGAAACGGGGTGCTGTGCCGCTCCCGTGTGCCACTTGTGCAAGTGGTTTCAACGATCGAATTCTTTATGCGCTGCGATGTATTGTGTCACTTCTTCGTTGATATATTCCTCGATGAGTTGTTTAGCATCAGCAACAGTATCAGCACCGAAGATACGCTCGTAAATATACACGCCAGCATGGAGTTCACGTCGCTGGTTGATACGATACTTTGGAGCATAGTTGTTACCAATGTGGGGACCATCACGATCTTCGGTGATAGTGAATGCAGCATGGCGAGTGTTACCAGTCCAGACAGAATCCTCGCTCACAAATACATCTTCGTGATAGTAGAAAAGATCATTGCGGCGGTTGGAATCAGTGATGGTCAGCATAATTGAAAGTTTGCGGAAGTTAGTGTTATGTATGCGGAAAGATTACTGTCCGTTGAGGAAATCGTGGAGTGCCTCATCATACTCCTGCTGAGTATTATAAACACGACCGTGAATGTTGAGTGGGAAAGTCTTATCAACTCCTGCTGCTGCGACTGTCTCACAGTCAGCACGATCGTAACCCATTTCGATTAAGTTGTTGACGTAAGGATTGTTTGATTGTTGCATTGTTTTGTTGTAGTGTTGAAACCAGTTTGCGTCGTACTTAGGCATTCACATAGTTCTCTTCTTCAATCTTTTCCCACACATCGTAGAACATATCCCATGCTTCTTTGTTATCAACGAAAGAACCAATTCCTGCCTGTTCACAAACATAATCGTATGCCATATCGATGTCAGGGTTCATCTCAAAGCAGAACGCCTGTACGCTGTCGAGAGCATCGATGAAGGCGGGAGTGATGGTCATGTCGTTTCGTTTGATTGATCTTAGTATTGCAGATCTGAGCGACCCAGGTAGTTCGTGGTGATACAAAACCGCGAAACCACCTGGGGAACTGGCACACTAGTTCTCTTCATTCAACAACTCAGGATAGTATTCTTCAACCTCTTCAATTAGTTCATTGACAGTATACTTATCCAGGTTTTCATCCAGGTGGTCATACACAACAGCAATCAAATCTTTGAGGTCCATGCCATCAATGATCGTGTTGATGTATGCTGCTTGGAGATCATCACGGTTCACGATGTTGTCAGTCATTGTTGAGATCGGAGAGAAGAAAACGAAGTGGTCCAGTTGTCATCATGTCGTACAATTCATCGACAGTGACTTCTAGTTCTGATGCTAAACTTTCAGCGGTCCAGATACAGTTGTTCAATAGATGTTAGTCCAGCGAGTGTGTTGTTGTTTGGTGATTTGTCCTGCATGTAACATGTTATCACACACATTTACAAACACATTGAACTTCTCTAATCTGTTGAGGTTGTGACATGATGCTGTGTCTTTGATTGTGTCAAGAATGAGTGCTTTTGTGATTGCCATCAGCAGAATGCAGGAGTGTAAGAATCAGGGCACTTGTTTGTATTGAAACCAGTAACATCAGCACCGTTAGCAATACGCTCGTTTACTTCATGTGCAAACGTAAGTTTAGTGATCACAGACCAGGAGCGTTGATCATTACCAAAATCAGAGGGGAAAGTAACACGCTTGATGAAACGTTTGACACCCTCACCCTCAATAAATGCTTCGGGGAAGTAGTCAACAATGCAGACGGAATTGGAGAGTTGCATGTGAAGAATTCCTTTGACTCTTATAGAATACACGATTTTGGACGCTGTGCCATCATCGTGTGCAGGTTATCCGATTGGCACAGTCACCAGACCGTGGGGCACGGTGTAAGATTGCTCACGTTGATTTCTTGATAGTCTGCCTTGGTATTCTGTGCCTTCACGTTATCAATATCAAAGTACAGGTCGATAGCATCAACAATGCCATGGTATTGACGTTGCAGGACATCATCCAACTTGGTACGATTCTTGGCACTGATAACATCATCGAAACCAGTCACTTCACCTGCTGTGTTGAAACGAGGTGCAATGCGAGGCAGAACACTAACGAAGAGAATCTTCTCGATGGTATTACACTTGGGAGCGTAATACAGGCGTGCCGCTTCACCGATAGTGGTATTTGCATAGTTCTTGATATTCTTGTTCACGTTGCTGTTGATTGCCTTGGCAAGAATAGCAACACGAATCTCACCATCAGCATCAAATCCTGCAATATCAATATCAAACGTGCCACCGAAGGCATCTTCTTTCAGTTGATATTCAAACTCCCAAGTATACTCAGCGAGGTCAGGATTAGCGTTCAAGATCTCATCGAGCAGCACTTTGTGCAGTTCGTCAGTACGCTTGGAGGAGCGTACATTCTGGAAGGAAGTTGTGAGGAAGTCTTCGAGAATCATGGTTGTTTGTGTCAACAATGGTATATTACATGCCCACGAGTCCCTGTCTAGAACTCGTGGACCACTTCGCGAGGTGTCACATTCAAATTGAAACTTAGCGTCAATCGGTTAGTGTCATGTTTCTGCAATCTTACGCCATGACGTACAAACGAAGGGAAGACAATCAAGTCTCCCTCGCTAACATCGGGTTCGAGCACAGGTGACTGCTTGAATATATGTGTATATCCAAGAACTGTGTGATCTAAGTTCATGTTCTCAAAGTAGAATCTCCCATCCTTGTCTTTATCAAACTGGATAAAGATGACACCAGAGAAGTTGATGAAATCAGGATAGTTCACATGATGATGTGGTTCCTGTGCATGACCTGAGTTATACAAATTCAACCAACTGTTGACGATCTCGATGTCACAATCAGGTGGGAAATACTGGTAGAGATAAGGTGCTAGGACTGATCCAAGTTCCTCGGGCGGGACGACATCTTTCTCTTCAAAATGAGTCGTGAGAACACTACAATTCCAGCGACCCTCGCTATCACTAAGGAGATGCCTAGCAGACTCCAAAAGGGATCCGAATATCTCCTTGTGATTGTGTAGATGTGCTTTGTGGAACTTGATCGGGAAGAGATACTGGGACATTAGTCAATTTCTTAGTGTAGTCATATGCATATGTGGTACGATTGCCGTGGATTCCCCACCCTAACCAGTACCAAGCATGATGCATGTAATGTGATACAGTTTGTCCACGTCCTTGTAAAACAAGGGCATAACGTGTCCACTGAGGTTCATTAACCATGTACCTTAGTTGTGTATCAAAGTCACTAGGATCTCCACCATATTTCGTGGCAAAGTATCCTAGTCCATCATATCTATTTTGTGAGGTCCATTGAATCAATCCATACCCACCAGCAAGACACTGATCATAGGGTACGATTGCACCGCCCTCACATATATTGTGCTTGAAGTTACTCTCCTGCTTGATATTGCCAAGCACAGTTGCAATGGCATTCTTATCATGAATGCCACGATCTTGCAGGAACTTTGTAACCCTCTGCTCTGCTGGTGTGCATCCAACGCATTCAATCTGCGGTGGTGGCAGTTCGGTCATCATCATGAGAATCATCCGATAAGGTTGATTTAATAGTGTAATCTACGAGAGCAGTGATGTCAACCCTGCTTAGTATTTCTAGGTTGCTCTGCTGCCAACTGGGACAACTGTGGGGATCTGAGCATCTCATGCTGGTAGTCTAGTTCGTTGTAGATAGAGTCCAACAATCCTTGCAGATAGTCACTCTTAATGTCCTTACATGTGGTCATCAAATCTAACACTTTGTTCTTGGCATCTTCAAGAACATAGCATTCTCTGGTGCGAACATCGATCCCTGTTGTCATGCGAAACCGCCTCCTTTTGTCTTTGCATCAATTACTTCGACGTGATCACAATGCTGTGGAAAATTCCACCATGCCTCAATGACTTGCTGATAGTCATCAACAATCTTCACAGATCCATCGACACAGAATATCTTATATCTATGTCGATTGTAAGGATTCTCTGACGTTAATGTGAAGAAATGTGGGAGTCCAGTCATCGGTACTTAGCACAAACGTCATCATAACCAGCACCAATGGGCACTTGTTTACAGAATCGTGACATCTTACTGTCTTGCATATCTGAGACAGCATTGATAGCAGAACAACCAATAATGCTGCCTACAAAGACAACAATGGCAACGAGAGCGAGGCGCATGACAATAAAGAATGAATGGAAAGTGGGGAGGTCTCGCGTCAGGAGACACAATTACATAGACCCACTATGTGATAGTTTACTTCTGGAACTTACCGTGCTTGAATGCAGCAAACTCAGGATTATTTACCCAGCGACCCTCAGCGCAGGACCACACGATGGGCAGCGGTTCAACAGGAGGATGCTTGTGAGATACTTTGGCAAGCAATTCGCGAGACTCAGCGAACAGTTCGTCGAGAGTGTAGCGAGCGGGGCGAACACCGTACATGGTTGGTTCCGTTGATTACTTTGTAATTATAAGGGCAGGGATGCCCCCGACACTATTTAGTGTGCCACTAAGATATGTGGACACCTCGGTGTGGACAGATCGCACCGAGACTGATACGAATGTCATTCGTCGGTGGTTCTCCATCATGTTCTAGTAAAGAATCAAACACAATAATCCTACCACGTTTGAATGCTACTCTCTCACCATTTGCAAAGGTAGTATCACCATCCTCACCATATGCATGGTAGATGATACTAGTAGCAGGACGATTGAAGTCAGTGTGTGTCTGTGACGTTTGCCCAGGATTCTGTGCATTAACTAGCAATCTATGCACATGTGTGAGTGGTAGATCCTTGCATATATCCTTCATGATGCATTGATTGAAGTATGCAAAGAACCAATACCATGGTGTTTCATTGGTGAACTCATTATCTCTGATAACAGTATTGCCCCAGAATCGTGCCTTACTATAATCACCATATGGTGTGTTGTTATAGAAGAATGGGAAATCTGTTGAGAGATAGTCTCCCACGTCATCTACAATCCAATCAGGAAAGTATCCATCGATTACTTTAATGTCACTCATGTCAATCTAAAATTAGCAGATACAGTTATGCGAGCAGTCTCACTCTCAGGTTGTGGTGATACCTGATGATGTAGATAAGATGGGAAGATAATTATATCACCTTCCTTTACATCTGGGAACCAGGTATTACTGCATGGGTAGTGCTTACTGAAATATCCATGATGCACATCCTGATTAGGATCGTAGAACAAGAATCTACCATCTCTTTCAGGATCATACTGCACGAAGTAAGCACAACTGAATGCAGTGTTATCTCCCCCACAATGTGTATGTACCTCTTGTGAATATCCCTTGCGATATACATTTATCCATGCTTCCGTCATTTCTATGCTCGTGAGTGGTTTCCCACCCAGTTGGACGTGCATGTCCATGAGATTATCGGAAATGTAGTTGTTGAACATCTGCCATGAAAAATCGTCCTGATTCGTGTCACTTTCAAAGGACGACGAAACAGAACAATTCCATTCAGCAGGTTGTGTTAGTTGTGCTGTACCTAATTCATACAGCAGCATTGCTTTTAGACTCTCATGCTTTGCTACTTCTCCATGATAATACCACTTTGGAAATAGATTCTGAACTTTACCCATTATGCAACCAGCGAGAGGGGAGGAATACCTTTGACAAATATAGCATCAACAACCTTGTCGAGTCGGTTGATGACATGCTTGCCATAAGATTTGTGAACAGGAACAGCAACGAAACCAGTGGGTTTGTTGTAGAAACCCCACTGCTGGGGTTGAAGTTCACCAGACTGCAAACGTGCAGCGTCATCCTTATCTAGGCGGATAACACGACCGATGGTTTGTGCCATCTCAACCACGTTAAGATTACGCAGGAGAATGCAGTGAGTGAGACCAGGGACGTTGATACCCTCAGACAGAATAGAATAGTGGAACACAACAAACTTGCGACCTTCTTCCTTGCCCCAGTCAGTCAGAGTCTGGAAGAATACCTCACGAGATACCTTGACACCATCAATGATTGCACCGAACTTAGAAGTAACGTGCATGACATTGTAGTCACGTTGTTGCAACTGAGCGAGGAGATCTGTGTGACCAATCATGTTACCAAGCACACGACTGGATGGCACAGCAACAAGAACTTTGGCAGCGTGAGACTCATCAATCTGGTCAATGATGTCACACACAGTGTCAGCATCAACGTGATGGATGTTCTTCTTGTCGCGAGTCAGATCTGTCTCGAAGGGAACAATCGTGGGGCGGAGGATATGACCCTGCTCAATGAGTTCAGGAGCAGGAACATTGCAGATGATGCCACCATAGACATCACTATTACCCATCGAGCGGTCATGCTTACGAGAAATGCGAGGAGTAGCAGTAAAGAAATAGCAACGATCAGCGACCATGGATGTTGCAGCAGTAGCAATAAAGAACTGCTTTGCAACACTGTTGTGTGCTTCGTCAAAGTATGCACAGTCGATACTGATGCCACTGTCAATCACCTTGGGGAGAGAATGATAGGTGGTAAAGATAATGCAGGACTCACCTGCTGTCCGTGCAGTGTTATTGAACAATGCAATCTTGTCGGACTTGGTGCTGCTGAAATGTGCAGTCTCACCACTGTGTGCATGACAAACATGCACGTTGCTGGTATCAATGAACGACAGAAACTCGTCGCACAGTTGATTAGCAAGCAGAATGCGAGGAGCAACAACAACAATGGTGCGAGACTGTGCCAGCAACTTGATAGCGTGCTGAATCATGATGATGGTCTTGCCACCACCAGTAGGCACAATGATCTGACCCTTGTCGGCATCAGTCATCGCGTCGAGAGCACGCTGCTGGTGGGGACGGAGGGTGATGGTCATGCTGTGGGTTGAACGTCCCCTAATTATACACGAAAACAGGGCGCTGTGCGCCCCGTGTGCCAGTCTTCTGACTGTCTAGGTATTCTTTTATATACTTTGCTTTAATTGCGTACCAATCAATCATCTTGCTGCTAATTCAGGTAGTAGTTCATTACCTGGGTGATCATTTGTCTCTCCATGATATGCCTTCACATGTTTGAAGTAAGTATCATCAAGTTCCAACTCATCCCAGTATTGGTTGTAGACTAGCACACAACATTTGTTCAGTGGTTGTTTAGATCCAGGAGGATTAGGTTTCTCACTAATACAAATGGTGATGTATAGATCATCTACAAAATCTATATATCCTTCCACATCATGCCATCTTACCTTGGCACCAGGTGATAGCGAGTTGATAATGTTTCTGATTTCCAATGCTGGTGCTTCTGAGATGAACAGTGGAGTAGTCATAAGGATAGTAGCGATGTTGGGTTTCCGAAGTCACCTCGTAACATAATGTTGAATGCTAGTGAGTACCTCCTGATTGTGTCCTGGTTTGGTTTAACTGAGTGTACCAGGTCACTAGGGAAGATCAACACCATACCGTCCTGTGGTGTAACTGTCCACCGTGGGGAGTTATAGATGTTGTAGTGTGCTCTATCTGGGTCCATGGTTGCATACTTGTAATTACTGAACACCAGATCACCACAATTAGGGTGTGTCTTTAAGTATACAATACCACTCCACATGCTGTGTCTATGGTTATGTTCATGGGAAGCATCCATGTGCTGATGCATATTCACCCATGAACATGGTACATCAATAATATACTTGTCCTCAACACCTTGCACACCATGAACATACTCACTGATGTGTGGTTTGAGAAACTCTGCCATCTCAGGTATATCTCTTAATATATTCTGCTCAACAGAAATGACACCACCACGATACTGTCCAGTGAAGTTGTGATATTCTAAGTTCTCGATCTTGTCCAGAATATCGGGCATAGTGTCATCAACAGCACAATACACTGGTGATGAGAACAATGGGAGTATTTCACTTGAAGTTGGCATTAATTAAGATCCTGTTCTTGTGCTTGCTGGGTGAGTGCCCAGTGTGCATGTGTCGTCCGTTGAATGTTAGGAGTCTGTTCTTTTTAGGTTGAACACGAACGATGTCGTGATCATTCTTGTCTCCCAAAATAATAGTGTCGCCATCAGTGTCGTTGACATAATAGATACACACGGTGTGAGGTTCTTTTGAGTCTACATGAAAGTCATGACGAAAACCCTCAGCATTATATAGTGTCATATCTGCTCTCACTCGTAGACATTCTTTGGCAGATACTTCATCCTGCATTCTTTGTACCAATGGTGCAAAGTCAGGGTCTCCATCATCAGTCAACCAATGATTAAATCCATGTGCCTGTACTTTATCACACCCATGTGTGAGTGTGTGTTGATAAAACCATGGGAATTCCCACCCCATGAGTATATCATGAAGGTGGGCATGATAGTCTACATCAAGAAAATCATCGATGATCCTCATGTCGGAGATGTAAGGTGGTCGCAATTTCATCAATCAATTTCCTTTTGCTAAGAGGAACTTCACCATACTTCTGATGATACTCTTTTTGAAGACTGAACAGTGCATGTTTGAGCAACACTTTCTGTTCCTCGGTCAGTTGTTGCGTTTTGAGAAACATGGTCATCACAGGCAGAGAACCGTAACTATTTAACGGTGTACCACCAGATTGTAACGGGTTCTGTCAGAACAGCAACATCTCTTGGGCGTCCAAATCGGAAGAGATAATGAAAGTCTCGGTCCCTTGGTGTGCCTGGTATTGTGGTACGCCCGTGATGGAAAGTATAGTACATCACCAGGTGTTAGTGTGGTATCTATGTCGATTGTCAGTTCTTCCTGACGTGGAACATATGGTGGGTCTTCACCTTCAATCAAGGCAGATGCTCTCTCCTTGTATACTTGCCAGCGTGTTTCCCCCTCCATTTGTATAATGAAGTTGCATGGTTTATCCCAGTGTGGATGAAATGATGGGTGGGCATTGTTAGCACCATTGGTCACAAATATATGACAGTCAGCACAACCATCAAATGTCATCTCTATTAGTGATAACAACTGATCTACTTCTGGTTTACCATGACCATACTTACATATGTTGGCAGTGTAACCAGCATTGACAAGTTCAAACAGTTGTTGTTTGCGTGGCACTGTCATATAGAACCATGGTTCTTCCACATGATCTAAATCCATGCGTCTACGATCATCACCAATGATAGTGATTACATGATTCCATGGAGCATTGAGAGCATCTTCTGCATCTTGCCATGTAACAAATGGTTCGATAGCATTACGCCACACTCGTGGACGATCGTCTGCCTGATATATCTCAGGATTGAGAAACTCTGGGTTTGAAATTAACATTGAGTGCAATCCTAAATCCTTCACTAGGTGATGATGATGCATGTAATACATCACCATTGAATACAACCATCTTGCCACGCTCAGGTTCTACTCTTAACTGACATCTATGCTGGAAGATACTCATCTCATCAGAGAAGAAGATAGTATCACCATCACTCTCGTTCACATAATATAATGCTGTCACATGTTCATCTTCAAAGTCTACATGTGGACAGTGGTGATCTAATTTGTCAGGTAGTAGGCAACCAAGACGGACGCGATAAACATCACGAAAATCTTGACCAGCAGCATCAGCAATCATCCTCAACGCAGATTCAAATAGATCATAGTATTGTGAGACAGGTTCATAGTCCATCACCACAACATGTGAGAATGAACTGTTATCAAACTTACCCTCATATGGTCTCCATCCACCATCAGCAAACGTGGTCTCTTTAACAAGATACCATGGGAACTGTTGTTGAGTAACTAGTTCCTCAATCTGATCTACGATAATATCAGGTAGAGGATGTGTCGAACTCAATAACATATTGTTTACGGTCGCTGGGTACGTCACGGGGATACATGCAAGGGATAGACATAGACAATCGCTTACCACCTGGGAATGGTTTGTGATAAGTTCTTGCTGGAATATACATGACATCACCAGGTGACAAGGTGACATCTAGGGCAATGTGTAACTCTTGCCCTGCTTTGTCTGGGAGATATGGTTCATCTGTCATTTCGATCAGACCACTACATCTCTCATCAAATACATTCCAGTGTGTCTCACCTTCAATCTGACAAATAAAGTTTGGTGGTAGATCCCAGTGGGCACCAAATGACTTGCTGCCTGCCTTAGCACTACCAAAGATGTGTGCATCACAGTTACAATCAAACCGAGACTCAATGTTATTCAACAGATTATCTACTGCTGGATTGTAATGACCATACTGCTCAATGATGAATGTATGTCCCTCATTGATTGCTTGGAATAGTTCATACTTGTGGGGCACACCCTTTTCATACCATACTTCAAACTTCTCAGGTAACATGAGACGACGACCCTCCATATTGAGGACCTGAGTTCTATAATACCATGGATTATTGAAGCAGTGCGTGACTGTATCCCAGTTGACATATTGTGTGGGGTCAGGTAGAGCATTACGCCATACCTTTGGTTTGTCACCACACACAAACTCCTGAGGATTCAGGAAGGGTAGCATTAGTACGTCCATTCATTCTCCGTGGGATCATTAGGAAAACCAGCAAAGTTCATGCTGAAAGCAATACGCTCACACTTGGTATTTGGTTGTGTTCTATGCATCAACCAGGAGGGGAACATGATATACTCATGCACACCCATACCCACAGTCTTCCAGTCATAGTTATAACCATACTCGCGTGACCAATCATCATATGATGCATCAAGTGGGCAGTGTCTGAGTATATGTTCTAGTGGATTCCTGAACTGCAAGTGACCACCAGCACTATCCTTTGACCAATAGTATACCAATGACACATGTGATTTACCACGTCCATCGACATGACAGTGCTCACCTGTGCTATCACCTTCATAGTGTAAGTTTGCCCACATGCTATCCATATACATGTGATAGTCTCTACGATAGTGAAGAGTATTCACCCAGTAGTCTTTAACATCATTCAAGATAGGTAGTGTCAACCAATCGAATGCTACATCTTCAAATAGATTAGCACCACCAGGTAAGTTAGCAGTAGTCTTACCTGATTCTAGTGCCCATGTATTTGCTTTTGCCTGATCAAAGTAACGCCAGAGGACTTCATTAGTTTCCTGCTGTTGTATCTTAGTCGGGACTATAAATCCGCGCCTGATGGGCACGGGGAACAGATTTAGATTCATTCTCTTTAATGATTGACATCATGTCATGACGTGTACGTTGAGGAATAAAGTTGAACGAGATACTAATACGATCCTCTTGTGTCATGTTCTCTCTCACACCATGTGCTTGCCATGCTGGGAATAGCATTAGTCTACCAGCAACAGGTGGATATGACCATGTTGAGTGTGTATGTGGCACCTCTGCTGTACTCATATCCTCAGATGTTCCCACTGAGTGTAACACATAACCCTCAGTAGCATCGCGATGAAATACTAATCTACCACACTCACCTTCGGGCACCTTGACATAGAAAGCACCAGACATCACAGCACCAGGATGTGTGTGGACCTCATTATATCCACCATGGTTGTTGATGTTCATCCAAGCATTTGCATACTCAATGGTAGTCCATGGTGTGCCATATGACTTGAATGCTTCTATTGCTTTCTCCTTGATAGTGATGAGTAGTTTCTGAAACTCATCACCTTCAAGTTCTTTGTCGTTGATAACCTGCTCACCCATAAAATCGGGGGACTGATAGTTCAGTACACCCCGATTGCTACGGTCTTTGCCTTCCATAGTATTGGCAACGTTATAGACAATGTTCTCCATCTCTTGAAGATCAATGTCTAGATCCACCCACCAGATAGGACTGGGGAAAATATAGTCTAGGTTCATTACTTGACTTGATTCAGAGCATCTGCACCAGCGTTATCAGACTCCCAGTCAGCATACTTTTCGTAACCAGGACGTGTGCGTACTTTGATCTTACGCTTTGCTTCAATCTCTTCTTCAATCCAAGGTTCTGCTTCTTCTTTAAGAACCAATGTACGGAAGAGGTTGAGAGTTTCAAGACCACCTTCGATCTTGACAATCTCATCACGCAAGTTGTTCAACTCGGTGAAGTCAACTCGTGTCTCTTGATCCTCAAAGTTCATGGCAGAGAGAGATGCGTTAAGTGACACATACTTCTCATACTTTGTGCGATGCTGGTAGATAAGATTACGCCAGAGATCATCCAGTGACTTCACTGCTTCCTCAGGACTATCTACCTCTTCAATAGTTTCAGGTTCCAATTCAGGAAGACCTTGCACGTCTTCAAGCAACTCAGACATAATTACTCCTTGTAAATCGTTTCTTTTTGGTACTGATACGACGATGGTAAAGTCATGCACCAATCATACATTTCTTGATTCCATCTGTCAATCTCTTGCTCTGCACCATGTAGAGCAAACTCGTCACGCACTTGTGACAATCCATTTTGTAATCGTTTTAGTTTCAGCGTGTGATTATTTAGGGGATTGAAACCCATACCTGCACCAACATAACGTAGACCATCATTGTGTCCAGGATCACCCACCCACTCGTATGCAACATGCTTCTCACTACTATATCTCACAAAGAGATTATCTAGTGATGCTGTTGTCATATCATACTCTACTTCATTGGCAACGTATTCCCAATAGGGGTGACAGTTCTGTGTAAATGCATAGTGAGCAGCGATGAAGTTCTTGAATCCTTCGATCTCTAAGTCTGCTACCAGGTTGAGCATGTCCACTTCAATCTTAGGCACGAAACCATCACGAGCAACCAGGTTATTACACAGTCTAATGATCTGCTCATGTGTGGTAAGTAGACCAGTTGCTTCTAACGGTTCAACGAAACAGTTAGATAGTCCTATTGCACATACATTCTTGTGCCATGACTTCTTGTGCTTACCATTCTTGAATGGTACATGTCTAAACGTAGCATCATCTGCACGTTTGATACCTCTGGTGCGGGCAAGATAGGCATGGAAGTCTTCCTCTGCCTTCTCTTTTGATGACCAGTCAGATGAATAAACATATCCACATCCTGATCTCTCCCACAGTGGTACATCCCACACCCAACCATTCTCAATGGCAGTGCAATTTGTGGTGTTAGTTATCTCACGCTCAGGATCATGGTGTGGCATGTGACACGTCACAGCACTATCATTGAGTAGACAACCACCATCATTATGATGGAAGGACACGAAGTCCACACCCATGAACTGTTCAAGTAACAGTGACTTAAAACCTGTGCAGTCAACAAAGAGATCGTAGTTTTCTAATCTCTCACCATCCTTAGTAATTAGTGTGGTGATATATCCACGCTCATCCTTCTCACACGCAGCAACATCACCCTGCATATAGTTCAGTCCTTCACAATAGTTGTTCTTCAACCATTGTCCAAACTTGATTGCATCCATGTGGTATGCAGTATCACTATCTGCATTCCAGTTATCATGCTCACCTGTCAGTTTATTATGCCAGGCAAGATGACCAACAGGGTTATGTGAACGTGAGAATGTGTCACGAGTATACTTATCAGGTTTCAGCAGATTGAGTGCGAACCATGACATCCACCCATGAGGATAGCGTCCCTCACCAATAGGTTTCGCCTTACCAAATGGGTAGTCCCAGGTCTCACCTTGCTTGTAGAAGTCGTTGAACCTGATGTTTACTTTGTATGTGGATCCTGTCTCCTTCATCCACATCTCATCCTTCAATCCTAGGATGTGGAAGAAGTCATTAATCTGACCCAATGTAGACTCTCCCACACCAATGATGGGATAGTTCTTACTCTCGATCAGCGAGACTTTAATATATGGGCAAAGTTTCAAAAGGGCGGCAGCGGTCATCCAACCAGCAGTGCCGCCCCCTACGATGAGGACATTACGAATGTGCATACTTTAATCAAGCATCAGGGGCAGGTTGTTGTGCTTCGGGTGCGTACTTACCAATCTTAAATTCCTCTTGGACATCATCAGACATCTGCTCAGCAGTCCACCATGCAGGCATAGTTTCGTCATGAGGGAATGGTTCGTCAGGTACAACCTTGACTTTCTCAGTAGTAACTTCACCTGTCATGGAATCAGTTACTTCAACCTCTTCATATTGTACCGCAGGCATGTTCTCTTTCACATTCTGGATGTGCTTGAAGAACTCACCTTCTTGGTTGAGTGTGCCATTCTTGATGTCATTATAGATCATCGAGAGTTGCACACCAGGATCACCATATGCTACCACACGAAGTGTCTCAGCATCGTGATGTACGAAGTCAGGGATCCACTCACCGAGTTCAAGTTTCCACATGTTTGTGGCATCGTCGGGAATGTCCATCCACTTCATAGCAGCGCCAGGACCTGTATAGATCTCGAACTCCTCGCCTGCTTCTACAATATCTGTGATGAATCCGTCTGCGCGGACTAGTGCTCTTTTCATTGGATTAATCGAATTCGTAGACTACAACAATACCCTGGCGACCGTCACCACCACGCTCGGAGTTACGACCAGAGGAACCGCCAGCACCGTAGGCAGCGTGCGCTCTGTGACGCTGTGCCCATTGTTGCTGTCTATGTGCGGTCGGTGCTGAACCACCCCAGAAGGATGTTCCACCATGACCAAGACCAGGAGGGTTTCTATGACCTTGACCAGATCCACCATAGATTCTAACAGAACCTTGATTAGGTGAACCACCAGTAGCACCCTCGTGCTGCTGACGACGGTTGGCACCTTGACCACCACCCGATGAGCAGTAGTTGCCGAAGGAAGATGTGCCACCGTTACCACCACGACCTGAGTAACCAGTACCACCACCGCCACCACCAACGGTGACAGAGATAGAGTTGATGTTCTCTACGTTGACGATAGTCTCAGTGTGAGCACCTGCACCAGCAGACTCACCATAACCTGATCCACCGCCACCGCCAGCAGTACACTTCACCCAGATACGCTTAATTCCACTGGGTTTGTTCCAGGTAGAGTTACCATTATATACAGAAATAGACTTAGGACCACCACCAGAACTGATGGATGCCCAAGACATCGTGCTGCCATTAGTTGACAGGAACTTACCTGATTGTCCAGATACTGATGGGATAACCTGTGCAGAACTACCAGCGATCGTACCGTTGATTACGATATTGCCAACGGTAAGAGTACCGTTCACTGTGATAGAACCAGAACTGAGGTTAAGACCACCAGAACCAGACAGGTCTCTAATAGAGGATACTTTTAGGGTACTCATTGATTACTTGTCTCCTTCGTTGTTATTTATATCAAATGAATTCATAGACAACGATGATGCCCTGGCGTCCATCACCACCACGCTCACTGTTTTTAGCAGAGGATCCACCAGCACCATATGCAGCGTGTGATCTATGTCTTTGTGCCCATTGCTGTTGTCTATGTGACGTAGGAGCAGATCCACCCCAATAGGAGTGACCACCATGACCTAGACCTGGGGGATTTCTATGTCCCTGGGAAGATCCACCATAGATTCTAACTGAACCTTGGTTGGGATTTCCACCAGTTGCACCGTCATGTTGTTGCCTACGGTTTGCTCCCTGACCACCACCTGATGAGCAGTAGTTACCAAATGATGACGTTCCACCATTGCCAGCGCGACCACTATAATTAGTCCCACTACCAGCACCACCGACTGTAACACTAATCGAGTTGATGTTTGCGACATCTACAAAAGTCTCCGTGTGAGCACCAGCGGCACCAGATTCTCCATAACCTGATCCACCGCCACCACCAGCAGTACACATAACCCAGATACGTTTTACGCCACTGGGTTTGTTCCAGGTAGAGTTACCATTATATACAGAGATCGAGTTGGGGATACCGAGGTTAGTTGCATTACCTACCCACGAAATAGTAGAACCATTCGTGTATAGAAACTTACCTGATTGTCCACTCTGTGAGGGAATGATATAACCAGAAGAACCAGTCACGTTACCGTTGATCACGATGTTTGTGACCGTGAGTTGACCATTGGCAGTAATCGCTCCGTTCGAGAACGACATACCGCCCTGATTATTCAGGTCCTTAACTTGTGCAACCGTAAGTCTAGTCATTGTTAGAGGATCTTTCTTTGTATTTATTCAGCGACAGGTCTAGTAACACCATCTTCCAGATATTTCTGGTGTGATGCCCACTCTTCATCCGTAGGATAATAACCAGGGTGGTAGACCATCTTATTTAGTCCAGTACGTTCCATGCGCTCCAATGTTTCAGCAGTGTCAGTATTTGCTGCCATAACAGTAAACTTGACTGTCTTTTCGGCAGTTGTACTACCTTCACTGAACCAGAACGTACAGGTGTATGTGTTACCTACACCAAGATCTTCTCTGCCATCTCCCTTATAGAAACCAGAGAGTGTGCATTCTTCAAAGATCTTTTGGTCCGATGAGATAATACCAGAGCGTTCAATATCAAGGATAGATCCTCGTGTTGAATCACATCTGACACTCACACCGAATGATAAATTATCATATTCAGTGAACGTGGCACCGTTGCTACCGTTCTTGATAGCACCAAATCCACAGATTAGATCAGGGAAATGAAATACTGTTCGTGAGATAAAGATTGTACCATCATCACAGTTGAAGATACAATTAAATCTATTGTGCCTATCATTATTAGTGATAGTATCTCTATCTGGAATGTTCATGATTGAATATCATACCCAATTACAATTCGACCAGTGCCACCATTTCTGTTTCCAGCATTATTTCTGAATGGGTGACTACTCTCTGCCACTGTACCATAGTTTCCTGCCTGTGTCCTACTGCTAGTAGCAACGCCACTAACGTGGTTTGAACCACCCCCGCCACCACCAGCGCCATGACAATCACAACCAGGGTCACCACCAAGGTTTCCACCACGGTATCCCCCGCCACCACCACCGCCGCCAGAGCGGTCGCCACCAGGGCGTCCATTACTACCCACACCACCGTTGCCCTGAGCACAGCAGGAACCACCACCAGCACCACAGGATCCACCCTGTCCGTTCTGGTTTCCAGCGCCTCCTTGTCCAGCACCGCCACAACCTTCGCGACCACCGCCGCCACCGCCGCCACCAGCGACTAACCAGATGTTGCCATAGTTGCGTGATCCATTGTAGACCACACTACCAGCACCACCGCCACCACCACCAGCAGAGCAACCACTGCAACCAGCATAGCGTCCTTGTCCACCGTTGCACCACGATGATCCATTGCTACCAGCACCACCAGCGCCCCAGCAACCATGACAACCAGAACCGTTGCCACCACCGCCACCGACGTTAGTGTAGAGAGTTGTACCAGCAGTTACTGATTCAAACTGACCATAAGCAAAACCACCTGAACCACCACCAGCACCAGACTGACCACCGTTACCACCAGCAGCACCCCATGCCCAGATGTATAGTTTTCCTTGACCACTACCTGTCACATCTTGCACAGTAAATGTGCTAGATCCTGAGGATTGCCAGGTGTGAATTCTGATAGGAACACCAGTGTCAGGGTGTGTAGTATTAGAAGTAGATCCACCACTAGCAGAGATAAACGCTGCGGAAGATCCAGCACCACCTGCACCCAGTGCAGTAACTTTGTTAGTTCCGATTGGCATAATTAAGCAACGTAATTAGTAACAGTTACGAAACAGTACCATTGGGCACCATTCAGGAAGAACATAATCTGATAACCATCCCAGTGAGAACCAGGAGTAAGATCATCTACGTTATATGATGTGATAGCAGTGGCACCATTAATACGGAATGATGTAATAGCACCGTTACCATTTGTCTGCTCAATCATTACTGACGCAGCATACATAACGCCACCCTCTTCGGGTACGTTCTGGAAGTTCAGTGTAAAGTTACCGTTGAATCCTGTCGGGTTGTTGGTAGAAAATACTGATGCCTCTGAGTGATCAACGTTGACCACACTTGATTTGGCAAAAGAGACATGTCTTTCTTTCGTCTGTCCAAATTCAAATGTAGAACCTGGGATCATCCTCAGGTGATTATTAATAGCAACGTTATCATAGTATCTGTATGTAGACAGATCTTCGTCAGCACCAATCAGTGTCCATGTTGCACCATTCTCAATGGTAACTGTATACCCATTGGAGATAGTAATCGGAGCAGCAGAGAAACCGTTAGTAAACTCTACGCCGTTGTTAGCACTAGGACCAATAGTAATGTTCTCACTAATCGTGGTTCCATTGGTTCTGATAATAGAATCATCACCAAGTGAAGGACCACCACCACCAACATCATCCCAACCAGGTGTACCAGGTCCCACTACATCAGGCAGGTAACCTTGGAACATTCCCTCAGTAGTATTGAATACGATAGTTCCAAGAGGAACTGTACCCAATGCGTTGATTTGCGTCTGGTTGAGAGTAGGCAGGTTGACTTGCTCTGTAACTTGTAGAGCGGTAATAACTGCTCTGGTTACAGCATCAATCTGATTGCCTATAATTTTGGTGGTCATTTATTTTATTCGGAAGGTTTTAGATAACGAGTTCACGAATATGGATTGTGTCACCAGTTGCAGGAGGTGTAGCGACAGAGAAGTCAACAGCATTACCTGTGACTGTATAATCTACGCCAGGGATTTGTGCAACACCATTAAGGAATACCAATACAGAGAAAGCATTATGTCCAGGTGAGATACCAAACGTTTGTGATGAACCATCACCGCTGTATGTCACACCATTGTTACCATTAGCAATACCAGTTGCTAATGAATATTTATCAGCGCATCCATACTTACCAGTGACATCGATGTCACCATCAAAGTATGTATTGCCACTAACCTTCAATCGGTTAGAAGCATCTGGTGCCATACCAATACCATAATTAGTAACACCACTGAATCTATTGGATGTGATTGGAGTAGTATCACTCAGACCAAACTTGTACCATGTACCAGCATCATAAATCCAACCAAGAGATTGACCAGGAGTCCAGTCAATGTTGTAGCAAATGTCTCCACTGTTGAATGCAAGACCAGAATCAAGATCAGGCAGACCAGAACCTAACTCTTCGGCAAGGAATGTTTGTCTCAGAACAGTACCATCGTCGTTAGAGTAGGTGAAGTTCAGAGACTGAATCTGATCCTGTGATGTAATCTTCTTCTGGAAGGTTACAGGACCTGAGAACACAGACTCCAACTGGTTAGATGCACCACCGATAACGGTGAGTTTATCAGTCAGCACCAATTCAGAGAAGGTTTCAATCGTTGTACCTTCTTCACCCAACACATTCAACTGTGCAATATCTTCGTTAGTGATCTGACCCGTAACAGGGTTAATCACCTGGTTACCAACGAACAGTTCACCGTCAGAGTTCACACCAGAGTAGTATGCAACACCTGCTGCTTCTTTGAGTGACTGAGACAATCTAACCTGCTCAGGTGAGAGAACCTCAACCTGGGTAGATGGGAATGCTGTTGAGTAGTTACCAGGACCGAAACCAAGATACTCAAACGTGTGACCAGATGCACGGAGAATAGAATAACGACGGAGTTCAATACTCAGAGGAGCGATAGAACCATCAGTGTTGAGTTTCAGAGGAATCTTTCTATCTTCCTCATCACCCAGACGTGCAGTCACAACAATGTTGGACAGAGTATTTGTTGTGGTAGTGTAACCAAGGTTGTTGTTTCCTTCAAGCAGGAAGAACTGTGCAGTCTCCTTAGTGATAGACAACTGAGTGTCTTCGTTGGGAGTAGGAGTTGCACCATCAGTAGTTTTAACCAGACCCAGAATCTCATTGTCTGCAATAGACACAGCAGCAGCAGGGTCAGCAACAGGGTTATCTCTGTCGAATGCAGGATAGATGTCTACTGTCTGTTGAGAGAACTCAAAGTCATCGAAGTTAGAGGTGATAGGAGATACCGACGCAGACAGAAGTGTCAGGTAGTAAATACCATCAGTCTCACCAATCACAAACTCTTGGAATGTCTCTACATCATAGATGTAGTAAGTCTTTGTATATGAAGGTGAGTTAGTTTCAGATGATCTAGGTTGCAGTACGAAACCAGTGATCGGAGGACGAGGAATCGGGAATGCATCCTTGTCCAGGACATAACGGAAACGATAGGTTCTGTCAGTCAGATCACGAGCATCAGGTACACGACGTATAAAAGTAGTAGGAGTAAATCCAAGGTTCTGATACAGCGAGTTTGCTTGCAGTGTGGTGTAGATAGTGTTGTTAGCGTTATCTACTTGGAGATACCACTGACCACGGTTTGTATCATACTTGATTGGGTTCTCATCGTCACCTGCTCTTGTGCCAGTTACATCAGGACCAGAGGGTGAAATGTCAGCATAGTGTGTAGTGGGTTCAGACGCGCCAGCAGCAACAAGTGCTACATATACTCTATCAGGAGTATTAACATCATCACGTCTTGCACCAATAGTGTAACCCTGAATCTTGCTAGGTGGTCTACCTAATTCAGAGGTGTAACCATATAGGTACAGACGCGAGTTATCTGCTTCTGCTCGGGTAGCGTTGATGTCGATAGTAACCCAGTTAATCGAGATCTCATCAACGTCATCCAGCGACTTGGGTGGGATAATATGAGTAACTTGTCCTGCTTTGTCCTTGGTGAAGGCAGTTGCCTTGAAACCTTTGGATCGCAGGGATGTATTTCCGAAGTTACTATTACTGTTGGTAATAGAAAGGTCACCACCACTATCAGCAAAGAAGTGATCACCAAATCCCACAGCGAACACAGACACAACCTGAATGAATGAATCATTGGATGCCTTAATGTGCGCGTGACGCCATCCCTTACGGTATTCAGCAAGACCATTAATGTGTGCGCCCGATCCTGCTGCTTGTGGTTCATAGTTACCTGAGGATGGGTTATAAACTACAAATGCACGGTCGTCCTTTTGAAGAGAGATTCCAGTGAACTGGGCAACCACCATCGATTTGAAACCAGTTGCACGCGAACCATCAGCGTGCATACCGTTGATACCCCACACAGAACGTAGGGACATGTTGAACACATATGGTGACGCAGAGTCAACCGTGTCAATCTCAACTTTAACGAGGATGTTTGAACCGATAGCATTACCTGACGGTTCTGCTGACATCTGATAGGTAAACTGGTTACCCTGTGCAGATGTTACCAGGAATGATCCATTATAGAGTAGTTTATCCTGCTCAGTAGGACCATTAACGCCAGAAATGTTAACAGCGACACCCACGGAGAATCCATGATTCTTCGGGTTACCGATCTCGTCAACAGTAAACGCCGTAGCAGTTTGTCCATTTCTGATAATCTGCGAAACAGCAAATTCGTCCGAGATCGGACCCACAATTCTGTTTTCTTCGATTCTTGCTTGCAACTGGTCCTGTGCAACCACACCAGAGGAGTCAGGAATCGTAGCGTATGCTTTCGAGATCTTCTGGTAGTACAGGTTCAGATCATCTACGTTAGCAAACTCGAAGCAAGTGAGTTTGTGGTGAGAGAAGTTAGGAGCAATAGTTGCAATATCATCACCACGATAGTAGACACCATTGGTATCACCATCGAAGAAGGATGCCTGCCAGAAGTAACAACCACCAGTTAGGTTAAAGATCGCAGAAGCAGTAGGTTCATTAGTAGCAGTAATACCGAGACTACCCTGTACTGTGGGATACGGGACATATTTTGGAATGAACTTGGTTCGACGTAGGTCCGAACCAACAACAGAAGCACCACGAGGGACAATAACACCACCACGAGTTGAATTAAACCTATAAAGAACATTGCTACTACTCGTTAGGTCAAAGTTGGTGTTAGCGTCAAACGGTTGAATATCATTATAGTCTGCTACCCCAGGTCTGTTATCCAGAACGTAGTCAGAAGGATACAGATAGATCGAGAATGCGTCGAATTCGTCATTACTCAGACCGACACGATAGGAGAATCGTGCCACTTCAAGGAACGCACGTTGTAATGTCTTAAACGGACGCAATGCCGAGTTACCTCGGTTATCATATGCGTCCGATGCATCGAAGTCGTCAGGGTTGACGTAGATGATACGTCCAGTCCTAGACGTGATGATATTTTTAAGACGTGTTAGTGCCATTTATTCGGATTCCGTACTAGGGTCGCGGTTAGTCTCAGGACTATTTATTAAGGCGTAGGAGCAGCACCACCGCCACCGCCGTCATCAGCGTTCTTGGCGTTAAGCAGGAAGACATAATCTTCGGAAGCAGTCTCGAAACCAGACACTCCGTAAGAAAGATCAGCAGCAGAAGAATAAACCAACAGGTTCTGACCAGGACCAACAACAATGCCAGTCACTTTGTCGTACTGATTGGCAGCAACAGATACATCATATGCAATGTAGTCTTCTGCATTAACATATGTTCTTGCAGTAGCACCTGCTTTGTCACCTGTACCAATACCATTGATGTCAAAGGTAAGGTTGGCAGCGCCACCACCACCAAGGACAGCATCAGTTGCAGTCAGAGTCTCGCCATCAACGTAGTTCTTACCACCATTCAACAGGGTAACAGTAGCAGCACCAGATCCATCGACTACGATAGAAACACTAGCGCCAGATCCACTACCACCAGTAGGAGATACAGTGTAAGTACCAGCAGAGCGAGATACATCAGCACCACCAACATTATCAATGGCAAGAATCTTACCAGTAACAACCTCTACCATGGTGCGGTTAGCATCAGCAAGGGTAGGAGTGTCATAGAACTGGTCACCAACAGCAAAGGAAGCAGAATCTCCGTCGAGAGAGATCTTCAATACATTGCGTGCTTCATCGAAGTCATGCACAAATCCCCAAGGACCAGGAGTAACACCAGATGTTTGAATGGTATAAGTTGTGCCACCAATCGTGAACTGGTCAGCATCATTGAAAGTTTCACCACGAAGTTGATAGACGTAGATCTCTTCGTATGCAGGTGTCAGAGATGTCGCGACAGCATGACCAAACCCAGCGTTAGCATCCTGAACGTTAGCAACAGCAGGTTCTGCATATGTGTAGAGGTTCAGTGCCGTTGCTTCGGTAACTGTGATTTCAAGATAACCATCAGTTCCAGCAGTACCAAACTTAGTAACACCAGTGGTGTATTCTGTACCAGTCAGACCTTGTGTACCATCTTGCTCTATGGAGAGTCTCAATGGATGACCAGTATTGGATGCATCACTCTGATCGTAGCGATAAGTTCTCTCATTATCGATACCAGCGATAGCATCTCCATCCAGAGGGAGAGCATAAGGACCAGAGTTTGTGCCCTGAGAGATAACGAAACGATCTACGTTAGCAATGTCATTAGAACCCTGAGAGAAGTTCAGGTCAATGGTTGCGTTAGATGTACCACCCTGAACACCTTCTGCCTCAGTAAACCAGTTCAGATAGTAGTCACCAGAGTCAGTAAGTTGAGTGATAGTACCACCATCAGTATGGTCAACAGCAGATGTACCATACTGACCACGAGTAACAGTCAGGTCGTTACCAGCAACAGCAGAAATTGCAAGGATCTCGTTACCAATTCTGATGTAAGAACCTTCCAAGAAACCAGTTGCATCAGTTACTGTCAGGGTAACATCAGCAGCAGCAAAAGTAGCACCCTCGTTGATTGTTGTGGTGGTTGCAGAATCAATGAAAGACTTAACATAGGTGCCAGCAGAAATAGCAGCGGCAGTCGTTCCGTAGACTCCACGAGTAACAGTGAGTTGGTTGTTTGCAGTATCAATACCAGAGGGATCAATCTGAATGATCTCAGTACCAGTAGCATTGGGGTCATCAGATGCCATCAGCAGAGTATTATCTGCCAGACCAGTGTTACGAGATACGTTGACAGTTGTCGAACCAGCAGAAACATCAGCGGTGGTCATATACAAAACACCTGTGACACCATCGAATGCACGAAGTGTACCAGTCACACCAGAGAATGCACCAGTGATAGTCTCACCAATCTCCAAGATACCAATTAGGTTATCAGGCAGTGCTTCAACAGGATATACTTTGGCAACCTGCACATATCTGTTGATAGTTGATGTGTCCTTATACACATCCAACAGTTTACCAATACCACCATTGATAGATGCCAGGTCAGTACCAGGTACAGCATTAGCAAAGCTGATACCAGGAGTGATCTTTAACTTATAACCACTGATCGGGTTACCTTTCTGAAACTTATACTGAGACGGTTCGTTACCATCCAGTGTAAGAATCTGATCGTAATCTCTCAGAGCAGCGCGATAAGTTGCTGCTGAACCACTCTGGTTAGCAACAGTGAGCACAGTAGAAGCAGTGCTCTCAATATCAACTCGATAGAGTTCTGTATTAGTCGTGGCAGCGGGTTTTGACGCTGCGAGTCTTCCTGCTGTCATTTGTTAATTACCATCCTGCCTGAAAAAATGATTGGAGTCTAAGTTGCCCACCAAGTACGGGAGCAGCGATTGCACCACCGAAACTAACACCCAGTGCTTCTGTGTTGTTAGTAGAAAGGAGTGTTGCGTCGCCGTTGGGGAATGAGATTGTAACGTTGTTATCAATGTTTGAAACATCAAAGTTGATGACACCGTTAAGATCCTCAGGGTTGTTGATCCTTACGTTTTCTAATGTCTTGTTAGCAACTGTCTGTGTTGCCAGTTCAGAGACAATAACGTTAGCGTCAGTTCCATTATTTAGAGGAGCAACCAGAGAACCCTCAGGGAATGTCCACTGATAGTTTGTGTTGTCATTCAGGTTGCCAAGGTTAAACGTAATCTTCTTGGACGACTCCGTAACATCCTCAAAGATAGCACCTTTATAAACTTTGTTAGTAAGAGTTTGTGTTGCTGCTTCACCAACAACAGTAACGTTCAGGTCGGGGAACGTAACAGTTCTATTACTAGTAAGAACAGAGGAATTAAATATAACATAGTGAGTAGGATCATTCTCATCAGTAGAAGGAGTGTTCGAGAACGTGGGGTTAACCATGTTCTTGTTATACACATCCTGCTGTGTCACATCATCCAACAGTGTGGATTGTGTGATAGCAACACCAAAGTCAGGCAGACGATAAACGTGCTGACCAGGTGCATCCCATGCATCAGTCTCAAACTTAGCAATCTTAGCAGTGTCGGTAGAACCTGTGATACTAAGATCAGAGTCTTTGATGATGATAGTCTTGTTCGTAATAGACTGATAGGTATCAGTAGCAACGAACGTTGTGACTGTGTTTGCACCAACCGAAGGGAAGTCGAATCGCTTCGTACCACCTGCGGTAGAAACAGTGTCTACGTTGAATACAACTTTCTTGGCAGCGTTTTGATCACCTACGAAAAAAGTTGCAGAGTCAGTAAACTGTGCTTGTCCAGTAACACTGAAATATCCAGAACCTTGCGGTTGAATAAACAGGTTGGCATTGGCAGCAGAACTGTCTTGAATCGCCATTCTAACGGTAGAAGAACCATCAGAGTTAGAGATTCTGGTCTGATACAATGACGCACTACCAAATGTAATGCCGATTTCATTGACTGCCGATTGGAATAAACCCGTGTCTCGGTCCAAGTCGAACGCCAATCCTGGCGCTGACGCAGATCCCGCAGCAACAGATCTAAAAAGTTGATTAACCTTAGACTTCCTGTTGGGAATCAGCGGGTCCGAAATAACAATCGGGAGAATTGCTTCCCCCGTTACGAGTTCATCAGCAATCGTATCAAGTTGTGATATTCTTTTAGTACCCACTGAGACTCACTTGGCGCTGTTCTTCCCTGTTATTTATAAGGTAACATCCCTGTGTCCCAGCAGAAGCATCTTGGCATCTGCATACCGATCAGCATGACGCTGATGGTACTCTCGTGCCTCGTCAAGTTCCGCCAAGAGTTCCTCATAAAACTGACGTGGTGTGACATCTTCATCATTGAAGTAGTCATTAATACAGTCAGCAAGACGATTTCTACGCTGCTTAGCGTAGATTTTGTTGTTGAAGTCATCAGGATCAGGATTGACGATCCTAGGGATCCTTTCCTCAGCGTCTTTCAGAATCTCTTGGTAGAACTGGTCGTCGCTCATTGCGCTTCCTTCACACGGACCTCAATAGTATAGACGGGTTGGGCAGATCTGTCAACCTTGCCCCAGTGTCTGATCACCCCGCTGATAATGAAAAGATTAGTGACCAGATAAGAAAAGAGTATAGCAGTGCGTATGATAGCCACTGCGTCTGCCTCTCGTTCATCTCTTCCCTCCTTTTGACCTAGTGCTTTCGCCCACAGTCTCCATATTTTTTTCAACTCCCCCTCCTGGGATCGAACCAGGGACCGAACGATTAACAGTCGTTTGCTCTACCGCTGAGCTAAGGAGGAACGAGAGCCTGATAACGGACTTGAACCGTTGACCTACGGTTTACAAAACCGTTGCTCTATCCAGCTGAGCTAATCAGGCACATCTTGGTAATTCTCGATGAGATGAGACATCTCAAAGAGAACTGGATGCATCTCCTCAGAGATCAGGTAGTCAGACCATCTATATAGGTCATCCATTTTGATGTGAGGATTGGTGTTTGCCTCAGCAATAACATCACCATCGTGTGGATCAAACCCTTCATCCTCAAAGGTGAAGGGCAGTCCGTTGATCATAAAGACATTGACTATACAATCACATGAATCAAGATAACAAAAAGCGTTAGTTACTTTGTACTTCATGTGCTTCCTCTTCCATTAACTTGGCGATACGATGCTCAATCTTTGCTAATGCTTGTTTGACTGTATCTGCTTTGTTAGTATGTAGTGTGGAACCGTCTTCGTATGCAAGAAGTGTGTAGTGCCATTGACAATCGATGTCACTATACCACATCTTTATGTCAAGATTCAAGTTCCTTCTGCATGGTGCTAAGTTCCTCGTTGACATACTGTCGTACTCCTGCTGGGTCTGGTTGCCACCCCTCTGGCATAGGAAGGGGTGGGTTATTAGCATTCTCTATGGCATAGAGTGCTTTTTCATACTCAGGAATAGGAACCATGAGAACAGAGGGTTTTCCTTCCTGAGTGATTTTAATTGTATGACCTCTCTCACATAGAGTCAAGCAGAAGTCGAAGTTTTGTTCTACTTCTTCAAGTTTTACTTCGATAATCTGTGCGTTCATGTCAGTTAAAAATGTAGGTACGGTCCTCAGAGTCTAGTTTCTCTTGGAGGAAGGAACTGATGGTAGCGAAACCCTCAGCACCGTCTTCATTCCACTCGAACTGAACAGACTCTTGATAACCACAGTCGTCTTCAATAACGATCTTACGCTCGTTGAAGTGGATGTAGGCGTGGTTGACGAAGTTAGGAGACATCATTAGTTGAGCATGACAGGGAGACCATAGATTTGGGTGGGACCAAGGGCACACCCAAAGGCAGCAAGACCAGTACCGCATCCCATAGAGAGCAGACCGCTTGTCACCTGATTAACAATAGCACCGCTACCCGACGTGACAATCTCGCCTATGCCACCTGTTGGAGTGGCCACCAGTGTCATGTGTGCGCCAGCACTGGAACCAGTCACGATGTCTGCCATACCGCAGGCAGTGGAGGTTCCGAGTGCCATACGAACATGCATGGAGGGAGAGGACGACACGGGTACGTCCATCGTAATGTCAACGATGGAACCATTAACCAGACTGTATGAACCAGTGAACACTGGCATGGTCTGGAAAATTGCGATCACGTCCATCCTACCACAATTTAGGAAAGATGTGATCCAGGATGCTTCGTTGACGATCTCACCAGTTGCTTTGTTGGTGATGGCAGTAGCAGAGGTGTGGACATCAGGAGCATCGAGAGTGATACCCGAGACACCATTGAGTTTGACCTGGTTACCTTGGATGGTAACGTCACCTTTATAAGCGATAGCGTGGTCACCTGCCTTGGTTTGGAATGACTTCGCTTCTTTCTCTCCTGATTGGAGATCAACGTTCTTGGATGCACTGTTGAATGACTTGAATGCACCCTGAACTGCTTTCAGTGCAGACTCACCACCTTGTTGGAAGTCAGACTCTGCTTGCTTAGTCCACTGGTTGTCATCTTGGTTCAGAGCATTGTTACCCTTACCTTTTGCACCAGCGCCAGCACCGTTACCTGTGTTCTCGTTGAAGGATCCGTTCACTTCCAGGTGGAAGTCTCCCATCACTTTGAGATAGTAGTCACCTTCAATCGTATGAACCAGGTTGTTCTTGACGTTTTGAATCAAGTCGCGACCAAAGATCGCAGTCTCATTACTAGGAACGTTCTTGTGGACGTTACCCTTCTTATCTTCAAAGGTAGTAACACCACCAGGACCAGAACGGATGCGCTTCTCCTTCCCAGGTGTAGCGTCATCAATATCTCTGGCACCATTCAAGAACAGTTTAGTTTCCATGGCATAGGTGTTGATGCCTTGGAAGAATGAATCGAAGTAGTTACCTCCTGTTCCTTCTTCACCGAAGTTAGAACAATCGTCACTGGTGTTACCACCAGGACCAGCGAGGGCATCACCAGGATTAGAACATTCGGTGGTCCCTAATAGTGGTAACCACCCTGTCGCTTTCGGTTTTCGTGCGCTCCTTCCACAATCAATGAACGATGCAATGAGACTAACGATCATTGCAATGATGTTCAGGACGTTCGAGAAGTTAGCAAGAACACTGAAATCAATCTGCATCAGAGTCTGCAAAGAAGTAGCGATCGAAGAAAGTTGATCGATCGTATTGATTGCAGAGATGATGGTGTTGAAGACCTTAGAGATCTGTTTGAGAACCTTACAGATCGCTTTCTGGATACCACCGATTGCCTTGGTAACATAATCAGTGATCATCTTGAAGACTTGGTTGATCGCATTGGTAACCAAGTCCATTATCTGATCAACGAAACCTCCTAAGAAGTCCATTATATTTCCTATGGCATCAAGGAATCCAGGAACTGGTTGACAGAAGATACCCTGAATGATCTGTTTGATAATGCTGATGATGGTAGTAACCACCGCCAGAGGAATGATACTAGCAAGCAGGTTGACAAAAGCATCGATTGCTGCTCTCAACTGCTGAGCAAGTAGTTCCTTCAACGGTGCAACCATAGCAGTAACAGCGTTGGTCACATAGTTGGCGATGTTACCAATCTGTTTGAGGATCTGGTTGCCAGACTGAGCATGACCACTGATGGTAGACACCAAACTACCACCAGAACCCACACCCAGAGAACCGATTTGAGTGCCCAATTCGGTGAGCATTCTCTTCAAGTCCTTGGTGAAACCACCAGAAGCACCACCCGTTTGTAGAGGACCACTGGTGCCATCAGCAATACCACCTTCCATGGAGGGGACGCCGATCGGGTTCGTATACACGTTGAACGGATTCTCAACTTCCGCTCTACTGATAGCACCACGGGTCTGCTCTTCACCACCCTCAGGACCACCAGGCGTTGCACCCTGACTCTTTACGAACGGGGAACCGCCTTCAACGTTCTGACCTGTGACTGCTTGACGCTGTGGAGACTGGAACTGGTATTCGTCTTTGTCGGCTTCGGCAGAGTCAGCGATGGTCGTTCTTGACACATCGATGTCACTACCTTCACCACCTTCTGATCCACCACCCTGTCCAGACTTCTTCTTGAAACCACGGAAGGCACCCATGACACATGGGAGTTGACCTTCGTCACCGTCCATGAAGAAACCCATGACGAATGCGCCCACCTGCAACTCGCAAGTAGAACCAGCATTCTTGATCTGGGGTTTATCAGTAGGCAGCAAAACTGTTGCCCAAGGAAGTGCATCCGTAGGAAGATCTTCTAGGTAAGAAGAAGAACCATCTTCCCCTACCTTTCCTTTTTGGTGCCAACCTACGATGCGTACTTTGACACGACCCAAGGAAGCGGGATCTTCTACGCTTTCAACTTCACCGACCCACCAGTTGAATCCATCTCTTCCAGCAAAATCAGTCTTCGTTCCTAACATTATCAGTAAGTGTGTAGTCTAAGGTCCTGGCATTATTTAGACGCACAAACTCAAACATTCCCTCTTCGGGTAGTTTGCCCCATGCGAACTTGCCTGTTTCGGCATCATACCCAGTATCCAAAGACCTATATACTTGTCCATCAAACTGGACTTCACTGACAACTTTGGTGTTCCTGAGAATGCAATCACCATCTAACTCACCGAACCACCATCCATCAAAGTATCCGAATTTCCAAGAACAACTTGGTTCGTTGGTGAGTAAGTTGGTAGATTGAGTGAAGACAGTTACATCATTCTCGTATGTGAGATCCACTTTGAAGTGGCGATAGGGGTTGTCTTCACCTTGGTAATTATACCAGGACTTCATTTCTAGTGTCAAGTCTGCAACTTTCGTATACAGAATGTTGATCGTTGGCCACTTAGTTGGGTTTGATTGTGCTTGCTTCTTATTGAGGTAGTGCCCCAATATCATTCTCTCAAATAAGGTCATACCATCCAGTCACAATAGTCTTCTCTTCATTGGGTGCTGGCAGACCTTTGTGCATATGTGTCCAGTCTGCTGGCCATACTAAGGTCAATCCCTTGACAGGTTTCACCTTACACTGCTGTGTCTCAAAGTATGTCTCTCCACCTTCTTCTACATCATTTAGATAAGTCATCCATGCCATGATTCTATTGGCACATTGTGGATGACCACTTCCTCTTTCACAATGTAATTTCTTGAATCCCCCACTAGGTGGATACCATTGAATGTTGAAATCTTCTACAAGATCCCACTTCATGGTTTTAAGTTGAGGATAGAAGTCGCAATATAACTTAGTAACTTCTGCTAGTTGATCAATAAAGTCAACAATCCTCCTGTCCTTGATATACCGTGGTACTGTCAAGTCTATGGAATCCTTTATATCCTTGTCGATCCCGTTGCCATGGTGTCCTGGTTCTTTATCTAAGTAATCGCATGTATTGAAAAAGTCAATCACCCCATCACAGACTTCTGGACTTATCTTCCCACCACCGATAAAACTATACGGTGCATCTATATCTAAGTAATCCATAAAGCCTCAAAGAACCCTGTCTCTCAACCCTGACAGTGTTGATTATAATGATTTATTCAGTGGTTGTCAAACGTCGTAGATTCTGCACTCGTCAGACTCGGGGTTCTGATCGCAGTACATCTCGAACGCAGTCGGATCATGATCATCGTTAGGATGCTCTGTTTTCCAGAGAGCAAGATCACCAAGTTCCGATTCCAGGTGGCGTCGGCGCTGAGCGGATGTGTTTGGATTATTCAGTTCGTCGATATCCGCTTGGATATGCTTGTCAATGTTTTCCATTTGATACTAGTGTGATAGTATGTACTATTTATTTCCCCTTCTGTTGGGGAGATACGGGAAGACTGTCACGACACAGATAGAGTTCTGTGGTCATCCCTTGCTGATTGTAGACATGTTTCACACCTTTGACAAGGTACTTCCCTGAAAACTGTCTGTCCTTACCCAGTTTGTTCTTGTTCTTCTGGATCGATTCTGGAATGACTACCTTGATCACGCCACCTGCATACACTGCTGTGTTACCTGGTACAGTAATCGTGAGAGTGTGCGTGTTCAGCAGGAACCATCTCTGGTTAGCATATGATGCTGCCACCAAGATACTGGCACTCTCTTCTTCTGCACCACCGTCAGGTGAGTTAGGTGCTTGCTGTGTCAACTTGGGCAGGATCTTTAACTTAGTTCTAGTGGGGAACTCAGTCTCAAACTCCTCGGTAACCTTATCGTCGTATGGGAATCCCTTCTCCAAGGTAGATGCTTTGTCGAAGATACCTCTCAGTCTGTTGACAACAGGACCAGTGACTGTGCCTTCTGGTTTGCTATCACCTGTCGTTGCACTCGCTACTGGCAGTGAACTGGATGTAGGTGCTGCCATAACAACACCAAAGGTTGCTGTCTGATACACACCCTGTCTCAGTTTTTCCAGTTGGTTTGCTCTATCTGGATACTTGATATTCTCAATCTTGAACATGTTCAGAACAGGATCATCGTCGTTGACGTTCTTCTGTCCGTACTTATACTCAGCGATGACACCACCTTCACATAGAAGATCGATAGACTTGAAGTGGTATCCATTCTTGTTCTGATAGAACACGAAACCAGACTGCCTCTTGCCCATGTTACCTTTCTGTTTCTTACCACCACCTTTTCCTTTGGTTCCTTTACCAGGGGAAGTTCTACTTACCTTATCTGTAAGGTATGATATACAGTCAACAGGTCTCCAATTAGGAGAGATCACATTCATCTTGGTGTAAGGTTCAATCTCAATATCCTTCTTAGATACTCCGAGATGATCCTTCAACATCCTCTCTACGACATCATTCTTACCATTCTTTGCACCAAACAGACCGAAGGCACGGTTTGCTTCGTTCTTATACATTTCGGGAGCACCGAAGTGTAAGATATACATCTTGGCACGTTCACTCTTGATGACACTACCAATCTTATACATCTGTAAGGTTGCTTTGATCTTACCTTCCTTGGCAGACTTCTTACTGTCACCCTGACTAGCAAAGGTTTCAAACTCGATGTCTAACTTCTCAGTGCCATACAATCTAGCGTCCAGGTCAGTAGAATCCAAGATCGCCATATCTAATCTGACGAACGGGGAATCAATAGACTCAAACCATGAGAACTCAGAGATGACACCTTTGATGTCCAGTTTCTCATCCTTCTCTCCACCTTTGAGGTGGAGATCTGCCTTGATTAGTTTATATGCTTTGGAATCTGCCATTACGCGATACTAACTGGTTCTGCAAAGATCTCGGCGGTGAGACCGAATCTGGGTCTAGCATATGCATTCGCTGGAATCTCATATGGTCCAGAAGCAGGCATGTCTACTTCTGCTGCTGCCTGTTGTGGTGGAGATGAGTTACCACCAGCAGCAGGGAGTTGTGTACTAGTTAGGCTTACATTCTCACCCGCTTCTGCCTTTGCTTCATCTTCTGCTTTCTGCTTTGCAGCAAGTTGATCACCACTCCTGGGTCTGAGGTCAGACTCATCGATACCTGCTGCCAGACCACCAGACGGTGTTCCACTACCCATCTCCTGAGCATCCTGAACATACTTTTTAAGGATGTCCATCTTGCCCATGAGTGCTTCCATAGGATTCTTTTTCTTCTCCTCACCATGTGGTGTTTCTTCACCAGTTACAGGATCAACTGAGACACCACCAGTGTTTGCAGATACTTGGGTATCGGTAGCAGTTCCCTGAGCAGTGGGACCATCACCCTCATAGTCACCCCATCCCATACCGTCGAAGATTCTCAACTTACCATCTTTGTTGACAATATCACCAGTTGCATACTTCTTATTGGGATCAAACTTAGGATAACCACCACCACCTAATGCTTTCATCATCTCATCGACTTTGATGTGAGCAGCATTGCTACCTACACCTGCATAATATGACTCACCTTTCTTGACTGCTCTGGTGTGACCCTGCATATCCTTAGGTACAGGAACTGCTGCCCAGACCTTAGCGAGTCTGATCATTGCTTCCTGAGGATTGTCTTTCATCATTGCAGGTGTCACACCTGCCTGTCCTTTCTCGATCAGGTGAACAGCAATCTTCGTCTGGTTTTCAGCATTATACTTATCAGTCATCGGATCAAGTCCGACTGCCTTTGCTCTTGCAACCAGGTATTTGGGGAGGTTCTGCCACTTGCCTACGGCACCTGTTGCCTTTGCAGCAACCTGTGCGATTGTCATGTCTGTTGCACCAGGAAGTGTCGTACCAGGTGCCATAGCATCCCACTTACCGCGAGACTCTTCTCTTGCGATCAGATCCAAGACAGGAGCATACACACCACCAGATGAGTATTTCTTGCCAGACTTACACCAGGGACAGAATGGACCAGAGATGCCCAAGTTAAGGTTACCACCTGTTGCCATTTCTTTGGCATCAGCAGCATAGTCTCCAATGAGTCCAGCACTACCAGTAAAGAATGCTGCCATCTTCTCGGCAGACAGATATGAACTGGTAGAGTCAAAGGTCTGACCAGCATTGGTGGCACCCTCACTGCTACCTGACTGGTTGTTAGTATTGGTAGCATTATTCTTGGTGCTACCTTTACTTGCTGCTGCCTTGGCGGGGGAGGGAGATCCTGCATCAGGAGGAACAGGAATCTCTGGCATACCAAGCATCTTTCTTACTTGGTTACGAATGATATGACCACCAGATCCTTTCTCACCATCCTTGGTTAGGTGCCACAAGTCCCAACGTGCGCCATCACCACCCCATGCAGTAGGACCATAGTTGTCATTGCCAGGCAGTTGTCCATCTTTACCAGATGCTGCCTCAGCATGGGTCATAATGTTCTTGACATTAATATCACTTTCTTTCCAACCACGCTTCTTAGCGATGTCAGCGATCTCTCCTGACAAGGATGAAATCTGTTTACCAGAAGGCCATACATAATTACCACCAGATCCTGCCATGGCAGCAACTGCCATACCAATACCTTGACTGTTTCTTAGATGAGTGTGTGCAACACCAGATCTCTGGTCATATGGGTGAGCACGATAGATGCTACCATCACCCTGAACAATAGAGTGATACTTACCTGACTGTTTGAAGTTACCACCACCAGCAGTCCAGTGGAGGAAGATCTTACCACCTTCTGCTAGTGCTCGTAGGATACGACCACCCCTTGACATGCCCATGCCGTCCTGCTGTGCCAGACGGTTCTCTTCCTGAGAACCATCGCGACGTGGATTCTTGGTGTTAGATAGTTTACCACCATTAGCGAAGGTAGGGAGAGTGTACCCACCTGCCTTTGCCTGCTGCATTCTCAGACTGGTCAGACCGTTTCTACCACCAGCAGTTGCAGGTGTATTGAACGGAATCACGAATGCATCACCACCAGCGGAGCGTCTGCCTACCCACTCAGTACCATGACCAATAAAGGATGTAGATGCACCACCATCCAGTGACACAGGATAACCAGACATAGGTCCAGAGATCCATCCGCCGCCTGCTGCTTTCTTCTTGACCTTACCACCGTCTGCCTTCTCGTCCAGACCCTCATCGGAGAACATGTCAGTGCTCATAGGAGCGCCAACCATGCCACCATTCTCTAAGGTTTCATCTAGTTCTGTCTTGCCTTCCTCAACACCAGGTGCATTTGCTTTACTACCCAGAGCGATACCAAGTGCTCCGATACCAGCAATGCCCATCAGTGCCCATCCCATGCCAGATCCTACAAGGAAACTGACGACACCTTTCATCACATTGAAGACTGCCATCCCCATCTTGCTCATAAATCCAAAGACAGCATTCGCTAATCCTTTGGATCCAAGACTACCCATCAACTTAAACAGAAGTCCAAGTCCTAGTTTGGCAACGGCAGCAGGTGCAAAGATAAGACCCAGTGCTGTTATGAATTTGATTATGCCGAAGACACCTTCAAAACTGAAAGGATTCTCCATGAATGCTACGATACCATCCAGACCCATGTTGATCAGGAATCCATAGGTTTCTTTCAACCAAGTACCAATCGCCTTGATTGCTTCGAGCATCTTCTTAATCTTCTTGATGTTCTCTGGATTAGAGAACCATTCGAGAACTTCATATAGAATCAGTGTCCTAAACAGATTAGTGAATAGAGATGCTAACCCCTTGAAGAATCCAAAGGCACCAGCAGCAACCTTCTTCGACTTCTCTCCAAATGTTGACTTCTTATCTGCTTTCCCTTCTTGTAAGTTCTCTGCTTTCTTATCTTGCTCTAATCCTTCTGCTCTTTTCTTTGCTCTCTGCTTATCTTTTAGTCTCTTCTTCTCATCCTCAATATGATCCTCACGAAGATTCAGCATTGCTTCCTGATTCTTCATGTAACTACTCATGAATCCCTTCATGGATGTAGTCATCTCTTCCATGACCACACCAATCGAGTTGGTAGTAGCACCCAGACTATTGATCGCCTTGATATTCTTTACAGCACCATCTGTGGGTTGCGTGACTGCCTTCCCACCAATCATGACAGTGATCCCCTTACCACCTGTGGATGGGGGAGTTACATATTTGTAAAATCTTATCTTTGCCATTAACCGTTAAGGAGAGGAGATGCAGATGGACCACCAGCGGATTGTTTCTTACCGCCACCTACGACTTGTGTCTGAACGACAGGTTGAACCGCGACCATTAGTTGATTAGTCTTAGGTTCCTTCTCACGACGTGTCTTATCGACAGATAATGTACTCAGTTTGTCTATCTTAGTATTTAGTGCCTCTGTCTCATCCGTTTTGACTGGTTTGAGATCAGAAACAGGTGTAGATGGTTGTGGGGCAGGAGGAGCAACAGACGGAGGTGCTTGTGGTGGAGTGGGATCAAAGACGCCTTGACTAGGTGATCCACTACCCATTTCATCAGCATCCTTAGCATAGTTCCCAAAGATACCTAGTTTCTGGGCAAAGAACTCTGCCATCTTCTGTGCTGACAGATACTCAGTCTTGGCATCTACTGTGGGTTCGGCAGTCTGATTAGCAGTATCTGTACCACCAGTGTTAGATCCACCAGAATCACTCCCAGTCTGTGTCGTAGAACCTGTTGTGGGTGCAGTGTAGTTACCAGATCCATCAGTGCTACCACCACCAGTCAGATTCTCCCAGTGCCATGCTTCGTGACCATCAGGATTGTCTGTCTCATATCCAGGAATCTGCTTGAACCCGAAAGTTCCAGCATTCATTCTCAACCACTTATATGCACCATCAGTAAACCAGAGATCAACTGCCTTACCTAGACCATGATTAGATGTACCAGGGGCAGCAGCAGTACCAGGTCCAAGTTCATTATAAAGTTGTGCTTGCTTCTCATATGAACGATAAGATGAGTTGATTCTGAATGCAGAACCCATCTTAAATCCATCGTCTGATGCCTTTGCCATCATCGCCTTGAACTTAGGCGCAACATCTTTGGCAAGTTTATGTCCACCACCAATCGGTGCTAGTTGATCCTCAGGCAATCTACCATTGACAGAACCACCAGAAGCAAACTTACCCCAATCTCTTATAGGATCTTTTGCTGACTTCTTGGTGCTCATCACCATGGGGTCAACCATCTTCTTCGCCATCTTGTTGTGTGCTCTTACAGCACCACCTTTGGCGAGTTGAGGAATCTCCGTAGGTTCACCAGGGTCACCAGACTCTGCTGCTGACATCAATGCATCTTCACCAGGGAATCCGCCATCAGGATCGCGGATCAGTTTTCTCTGTGCAAAGTCACCACCGATCATCTTAGCGATCGGATCATCAGTCTCTGCCAACCAGGGTATCTTATAAAGGAGTTTCAGCAACTGTTCTGCTGCCCACTCACCAGCGAAACCACCTGCCATACCAGTGATGAAACCAGGTACACCACCGAACGGAGCACCAATAGCAAAACCAGCAGAGTAACCTAACAGACCACCAGTTGCTTTGAGCAGAGCGTTAATAGGTGATTCACCGAACATACCATAGTCCATGAGTGCCATGACCAAGGCAACGATCTTATCAATACCACCAATCTTGGCATTCGCTTTTGCTGCTTTCAAGAACTCACGCATGTTCTTGAATCCAGGATTCTGGAATCCTGCCTTAATGGCACCACCGATGGCATCCTTTACCTTGTCCATCTTGATCCCACCAAGGGGACCCTTCGGTGGAGCGTTAGCAAGATCCTTGACCTGCTTACCAATAGGATTCTTTTCTAGGAGAGGACCAACGAAGTCCTTGACCTTCGCCATCGCCTTGTCGCGAAGCGCAGCAGGGTTCTTCGCCAGTTCTGCAACATCACCAATCGCTTTTCCTGCCTTGGCACCAAAGTCCCAGATGCCTTGACCCATGCTCTTGACACCACCGATCAGTTTCTTACCACCTTCGGCAAACCACTTGTTCAGGTTTTGGAATGCACCAACAGTAAATGAACCAACTGCCTTTGCACCACTGACGGTGGCATCGAGTGCCCGACCACCTAGATTTCTACCTCTATTGAATAGATCACCCAGAGCGCCCATGACGCCCTTGCTGGTTGCTACCTCTTCTGCTGCTTCGGTTGCTACCTTCTTGCTACTTTGTTCTGCAATCTCAACGCCAGTCTTCTTCGCTACCTCATCAGCGTTCTGAGCAACTGCTTTCTTGGTAGCATCATCTGCACCAGCAGGTAACAGATCCAGAGGATTAGGACACAGAGCACCAGCGACCCCACCTAGACCACGACGACCACCACGACCGAATCTTCTTCTAGCAGCTCTATCACCAAATCTTCTTCTATATCTCTCTCGTGCGGTGAGTCTTCTACCAGAACGATCTCTCGATCCACCTCCACCGCCGCCACCACGACTTCTCGGTGACGTTCCCTTTCGGAATGCTTCACCGATCTTACGCATCGCCTTGAAGTCGCCAATCAACTTCCAAGGCATTAGGATACGAGATCCTATGAAGATACTTGCTAGTCCTGCAACGATTTGCAGAACACCAAATACTTTGTCGAGACCATTCTCGACAGCATTCTTGTTAGGATCATTACCAAATACTTTCGTGATCCCGTCAAGGACCTGGGTCATCCCCCACTTGGTAAACCATCGAGCAAGATCCCATATCCCCTTGAAGAACTTCAAGAGAGTCTTGATCTTCTCTAAGTTCTCTGGTTTGGATAACCAGTCTAGTACACCCAGAGCAAGGAATGGTGCGACCAACTTGATCAGTCCACCCATGAGCATCTTCATGGGACTGAACAGGTTCTTCAACCACCCAAACTTAGACTTCTTCTCTTTCTTTGCTTCCTCCTCACCTATCTTCTCTTCTTTCTTCTCACTCAGTCCTTCTTGCTTCTCTTCTGCAAGTTTATCCTGCTGCAATCCTTTCTTCTTGCCCAGCATGTCTTCCTGGGCTTCAATTATCTCTACCTTATGCTTATGCTCTTTTTCTGTAACCTCTTTCTCTCTTTCTTGAAAAGCGGTGACAGAATCAGTATATGTCGTTACTACTTCTTTGAATTCTTTTGTCAGCAGACCGATGTCAGTCAGAACCACACCAAGACGATTGAAGGCAAACATCTGGGACTTGAACTGTTTGCCTAAGTCGTCTGACCCAAACTTGGGTTTAATGGTTACAAATTTTCTGATCGTTGCTGCCATTATAGGAATGATCCACCTTGTTTTTGCTTGGCACGTTCGCGCTCTTCTTCTTGTAGATATGCTAAAAGCAGATTCACGTAAACATCCCTTTCCCAAGGGATCATATCTTCTAACTCAGTAAGTGAGTATTTGTGGTGTTGCATTAATGCGAAGTTAGTCTTGAACAAGTTCATGAGACTATCATGCATTAACGCTATGCGAAAAAAGCGGCGAGTCCTTCCAGAATGATAGTGTTATCTACCTTGGTTTTAGGATTCGTTACCACGAACTCATGCCTGAGTTTAGGCATTGTGTCGAAGAACTTTTGAATAGATTGGAACTGTTCACTGTTCATCTCACCGAGGAATTCCTTTGCTTCTTTCTTAGTGAAAGACTCATAGGTTTCATCTCCATCGTATACCTTCTCAATGCAGTCAGCAGCAAGTTCAAAGACATCTTCAATGTCAGGATCTTCCTTCATGTTAGTATCGATGAATGCATCGAGTGAAGGATACCTCATCTGTACCTTGACAGTATCAGTGAGTTTGACGATCTTCTTGTGATCCTTAGGAACATTGACTTCAATCTCATCGAGATTCAGTTGAACATCAACCTGTGTCTCTCCATCATCTTGACATGTGACTTTGAATTCACTAACCTCACCAACCGCCTTAGATCTGATCTTCAAGAAAAGATACTCAATCTCAAACGTAGCGAGTTTCTCAACGTTAGGAACGTTGGTACATGCTTTGAGGATTTGCTTCACTGCTCGAATCATCTCCTTCTCGTTCTGAGACTCCATCGCGAGATAGAGGAGTTTTTCTTCTTTTACAAGGAACGGTCGGTAGGTGACCTTAGTACCACTGACAGGGAGTTTACACTCATAATCAGGCACTACAAGTTTAGGTAAAGGCATAATCAGAAAATGACGATGTAATTATTTAGACGAGTTATCCGATGCTGAATCTCTGCACATCGGGGTTACCAGAACCTTCTACTTTGGTTCTAACTTCACTGAATGTGAATGTTTGTGCTCTACCACCCTTCGTTTTCAGGGTCTTAGGAGATACCTGGTCGAATCTGTAACGCTCGAAGTAGAACTGGATGTCCATTTGCAGCAGTCCAGTCTGTTCGTTGTCAAAGGTTTGAGTGCTGATGTTTGTAGGGAATGCACCAAACAGTTTCCACACACCCGTTGATTGCATGGGGTGCATACCTTTCTTATTCCTACCAGTTCGTTCGTCCCTTTGAGTCAACTTGAAGTTGGCACCATGCTCCCACTTGATGATCTGCATATCAACAACATAGTCATCATAGAATGCTACGCTATTGTCAGCATCGGAAGCAGCAGAGTTCAACCATGCTTCAAAGAAGTCTCTGTGCATCTGGTCTTTTGTGACCAAGAATGAGATAGTAATTTCTGAATTAGTCTGACCCGTGGCAAAGCGACGCATCATACCATAGTTGTTGATCTCACTCGTGGTCAGTGCTCTGCTTGGTGTAGTTACAGAAGCAGCATAATAGTTGATAGTCTCATAGACTCTCTTAATACGAGCACCGTTCACTGCACCATTCCCACCCTGACCAAATATACCAGGTGCAGGAATCATGATCTGGAACAGATTAGTAGTTGCTGGTGCCAGGGCATTGGTAGCAACCAGATCTCTGAATGTATTAAATCTATTGGGACTTCCCACTATTGTCTACTCCAAATGATGGAACTAGGAACGTCAAGATATCGACCCACAACATTCATAGTGAATTGCTCCAAAGGGAGCGGATACTTCATATCTCTCAGGTCAGCAGTTGAGACCGTCTTGATATTACTTGCATTTGACATAAAGTATTTATGGTGGCAGCGACGAGGATATGATACGGATCCCCCTCCCCAAGATTTAGCAACAGATACTCTGGTGCTAGGTCTAAGATAATGTATGTTTCCACCAGAGAACTGCTGGTTTGCCATGTCAATATCTGTGATCAGTACCATCGGGTACTTGTCATAGAATGGCAGATCTTTGGTTGCAGCAGAGTATGAAAAGAATATAACGTCACCTACCTTAAATCCCTTAGAATCAGGCAATCCATAGAATACCTGAGACCGATACCAATCCTTAGACTGCTTGCTCCCTCCTGCTAGTTCCTTTACGTCGTTGAAGATGCTCATACCTTTAACTCGTGTTCTGTGAGTATCATGAATTCCATCTTACGATCAGCACAGTATTCTCTCGCTGCCTTCCACTTCGCATCATTGACAGCGTATGTCTTTACTTCATTCAAGAACTTTTTGGTAACTCGTTTCTGTTTCTTGGGGGGAACGGTCTGCTTCGACGGTTTAACCTCGATAATGAACCTCTGAGCCCTTCCAGTCCTGGTCCTTGCTCTGACGTAGAAGTCTGGAAAATAGCGATGAACCCGATTATCGACAGGACTAACATACGGGATGATAATCTCCTCACTGCCCCACTCCAAAACGTTTTCGTTCTTGTCACACCATACCATAAATTTTCTTTCCCACAAACTCCTATAAATAATATTTGTGGGATCCCCTTTATACTTATGAGTGTTTGATGGTCTGAACTTTCCTGAGTAACTCATGTCAAAGCAAGGTAAAAAGTCAAAGAACCTCAACAAGACCCAATCAAAGGGTTCTAAGAGAGGTGGTAGACTTATTTATCCGTTACAGATGCCTCGTGGACCACGAGGTAACAATGATGGATCAATTTCGCGTGACCGTACGTTTGGTACGGAGCAGATGGATTATCTCAAACTGATGATCTATGATTCTGAGAAGACTAATCAATATACTTATTCTGGAAAGGGCAAGAACCCTGGTTCTACTGGTAACAAGGATGCTATCCTTAAAACTATCTACCTGTACCTTCCACATGAACTGAACGAGACTTATAGCACCTCATACGATAAGGTTGCACTGGGTCCATTCGGTGACATTGCTGTGGAAGCAATGAGATCAGGTAATATCGACAACATCGCTCAGAACATCCAGCAAGGTGCTAAGAACGCCAAACCTGAGGTTGCTTTCAATGCAGTCTCTGGCATCTTCAATGGCGCTGCTAGCATGTTTGGCGTTAGTGGCAACATGAACAAGAACCAACTCGCTGCTTTGGCGAAAGGTAAGGTGTTCAACCCATATGAAGAGACTGTCTTCAAAGGTGTGAACTATCGTTCTCACAACTTCAACTTCCAGATGGCACCACGCAATGCTGAGGAAGCACAAGCGATTGAGAACATCATTACAGCACTGAGAGACGCTATGCTGCCTAACATCAGCGGTGATGCTCGCTGGTTGACTGTTCCTAGATTCTTCCGTTGTGAACTGGTGAGATACTCACCTGGTAAAGCAGCAACCACAGCGAAACTGAATGATAAACTCGCTGCTCCTGAGAGAATGTCTGTTCTTCTCACATTCCCAGTGAACATGGTTCTCACTAACATGCAGGTCAACCTGACACCATCAGGTCAGCATACATCCCTCCGCACTGCAAACATGGATGGTGTTGATTACGGTCCTGCCAGTTACAACCTGCAACTCAGTTTTGACGAGACTGCATTCATTACTCGTAATATGTACAACGGCGGCAAGAAATCGAAATGACGCATTACTTCGGATACCTACCTAACGTCAGAGTACGTGTTTCTTCGTTTAGAAAGAATAACGTTGAACCGTTCATTGCTGCAAAGAATATCTTCCGTAGAGTGAAGATCAGAGAACAGATTCAAGACGATATTCTTGGGTTTGAGCAATATACTGTCGGAAACAATGAAAGACCCGATCAGGTCGCTACTGAACTGTATGATGATCCTGAATTAGACTGGGTAATCCTTCTCTGCAACAATGTGATCAATCTCTATAATGATTGGCCTATGAGTGAGGCAGAACTCTACTCATATGTGGCGTCTCGATACAAGAATGTGAATGGAGTTCACCACCATGAGACATACGAGGTCAAAGATGACCTAGGGAATGTCTTAATGGAAGCAGGAAAGGTCGTAAACTCTACTTTCCAATATGTTACCAGTGACAATATCACTGTGGTTCCTAGTGTATATCCTGTTTCTAACTATGATCACGAGAGAGCCCTAAATGACGAAAAGTCGAATATCTGGGTTCTGCGTCAGGAATACATCGACGACTTCGTTGACGAATTTGAAGAACTTCTCCAATATGCTCCAAATGAAGAATTGGGCGATGGAGAAGATATTAAGATGACGACTGATGCTGTGGAAGAGATCTTCATCGACAAGAAACTCATTTATAGCACAGAATATGGTCTGGCACCTTCTCTGTCATTTGCTGGACAGCAAGAATTGACCAACAGAACGATTACTACCACTACACTGGATTCTGGCGCTACTGTGACTCAATCGAGCACCAGCACATCCACAAATACGGGTTCTGGACTCGTGAACTCGTCTGGTGTGATAGCAGGCACCACAGACGCTTCTAGCACCTCTCAGAGCGGTTCTAGCAGCAGCAGTAGCAGCAGCAGTGGATCCAGTTCTAGTGGCAGTTCGGGCAGTAGCGGCGGTTACTAAAAGAGACCGTTGTCTTTGCCATATTGGAGCAGTTCTTTGAGATGTCCAACATGTTGGGCACCTAGGGCAATCTGTGGATATGTGGCGTCCTTACCAAATTCCTGCTCGAACGCTCGTTGTGTGAAATGCTGATTTAGGCGGTATTCGAGATATTCCCCACCTAGTGATTTAAGCAGTGCTCCTGCTCTTTCGCATTCTTGACTGCCGTTAGAGTAAATTACTGCTGTACTTGGAATCACCATTAATCGCGTTGCCTCCATTCGTCGATCTGTTTTTGAGTGGGAACAGAAATAGAGAAAGCAAGTCCTTCCTCTACAAACTCTTCATTCATCTTTTCGTATGTCTGGGGAGTGATCTTTTCAAACTCACTCTTATGCATCTTCTGATACTGGTGGTTTGCCAGATTATCTAGAAAGTCATTAGTCACGTTGTCTCCAATCATCAGGTTTATCTTGTTTGAACCAATCGACTATTTCGTCGGCACCTGAGAACCCCGTTTTGTAATTAGATGGGTCGGGGTCTCCTAATCCCATCTTATTCATAAAATCATCCATACTGCCCTCCTCAATGTCTTGGGCAGCTTGTCGTCTTGCCTTGTTTAACCAATCCCGAGCAGTTGTGTGCCTTTTGGCGAGTTTCTCTGCCCAGATCATATCGTCAAGTTTGACTTCCTCCTTGTTGGCGATCTTCTTGCAGATAAACTCTAATCTGAGTCTGTACTGGGTTGAGAGCATACTTCGTTGTCCGCCAGATAGTGTTCAAGTTGGTTGATGCGTTGGAATCGCTGATATGCTGCCTCAGAACGAATATGGAGGATATACTGAATATCGTCCATAACGAGAGTAGGGTCCACACCGTCTTCCAGGTACTTATCGATAGCTTCCGTCAAATACCGTAAACGGTGCCACTCTGGTGAGTAGGGTCTATACATGATAATGGATTATGCTACCAAAGAACTATACACAGAACTCGTGGTTCTGTCAAGTATTTATGAAAAACCCTGGGGACAAAAAAATACCCCGAATTTTTTTCGGGGTATTCTGGAAATCAAAGGTCGATTTTGGTTTCACCAAGTCAATCGACGGCATGGAACTCTCTTGTCTCTTACTACCTCCTTGTAGTGACCATAGATGTAGACATCACCTCTCCAACGACCAGGAACCCACCTGGTTCGACGCACCTCTTTGATACAAGTCCTAGGTCGGATGTACTGTGGGCGATCGTGATAGTGATGGACTTCGATCTTGTGGTCATGGTCAAACGGTTCCCAGAAATCATCCCAAGTGATTGCCTGAGCGGGGGAACCGAGTGCCAGGAGCAGGGGGAGAGCAAGAAACTTCTTCATCAGTCGTTAGCGAGTTTGGCAAAGTATTCAAGGTCAGGATCGCTGTCCTCACTCAATGATTCTACACTCTTACCAAACCCAGCACGGAAGGATGAGGTCGGTTCGCTAGGTGTCACATCGGGAGCGTTGAAGTCGTTCACGATGGGATCCTGCTCTTCCTCTTCGACTCGTGCAGCACGGGAGGTCTTGCCAAGGACAAGATTCAGACGTGCTTCCAGTTCCTCGTAGGACTTGAAGTTCTTGGGGTCGGTGAAGTCAGCAAGAGAGTATTGCTGATTGTAGATCTCTTCGAGTTTGTCATCCTCAAAGTCACCCAGTGTGCTACCAGCAGCGAACTCGGAACGATCGTAGTTCCAGTAACCGTCTTGCTTGACGATCTTCAACTTGAAGTCAGCACCTTCCCAGAAGCAGAAGGGATTGATGGGTTTCTCATCCTCGAACTGAGGTTTCATTGCCTCAACAATCTTGTCGTGAATCTTCTTACCATACTTGTAGAGGAAGACACGACCCTCGTTCTCAGGATGAAGGGGATCCTTGACGACATAGATGTTGGAGTAGTAAGACAGTTTACGCTTCTGCTTACGAGCAATCTCCTTGTCAGAGTCAAGACCACTGTTCCAGAGGACTCGGTTCAGGTCACCAAGAGGATCCTTCTGACCGAGAGTGGTCAGGGAGTTCTCGATGTACCAACCACCAGGACCTTGGAAGGCATGAGACCAGACCTGTGCCCAGGGCAGATCTTCACCAGTGGGAGCAGGAAGGAAGCGGATGACTGCATAACCGTTACCTGCTTTGTCCACCTCTGGTTTCCAGAGGCGTTCGTCGGGACCATTGCCCGAACCTTTACTCATCTTGTCCAGTTCTTTGGTCAGAGCAGCGATAGAACCACTGGACTTTTTGAGTGATGCGAAAGACATTGTATTCTCCGTGTGTGTTTTGTATTTGGTCTGTGTGTCCCTAGGGACACAGTATTTATAGCATCAACCGAGTTCCTTGACAAGGGCATTGTACCCCTTGATCAGTTTGGAAAACGAGACATCATCAGGCAGCGGAAGCAGCAGACCACCCTGAGTCAGTCGGATGTCAGCGTCGAAAGGAACAGTGGTCTCTTCGACAGCGTTAGGATACTCATGGACAGTCAGGAGATCTTCCAGAGTGTCGTTGCAGTCGGACACATCAACGTCCAGTTCAGTCTGCATGACCTGTGTGTAACGCTCACCGAGAGCACCCTTCCACGAGTTCATGTGGCGGATACGAGAATCTTGTGCCCACTTATCCCACTTGGAAGTGGTCTCACACTCACGGTAAAAGGTCTCACGCAGCGTCTTCACCATACGCTTGTACTCCTCACGAGTATACCCTGGCCAGGTGGCAGAGATAATTGCTCGCGACCAGTGGAGATATTGTGCGGTCTTAATGTTTGTCTTCTTAGCATTGAACTCCAAGATCTCTTCGATGACAGAAGTATAGTTCTGCATCCAATCGGAGTAGAGTTCTGGATGTTTCTTGTATAGGTCTTTCTGTGTGAACCTAAACGTCTTAGATCGTTTCATGTATTCGGCATGTGGTGTCGTGAGGACCCCAGTAATATAAGGCATGAAAAAGGGGGTGTCAACCCCCTGCTTGTAGTTCTTTTTTCCAACCGATCAACTTGTCTTCCATGACCTGTAAGATCGCTAGCAGGTTGCCCTGCCCTCCTGTGTAGATGGATGACATCATGTCGATCCGTTCCTTCATGTTCTTGACTTCGGACTCGTCGTCCCCGTCCTCTTCCACATAGTTTGCCATCATCTCCAAGCGAGAGTAGAAAACTTTCTGCTTGGCAATGAGTTCTAGTGTCTTGTTGATGTGTTCGATCTTCTGACCAGGATCAAAGTTCTCAAAGTCCTGAGACATTTTGAGCAGGTCAGTGTATGTTGATTGCAATTCGTTCAGTTCTTCTTGAACGATTTCTGACTTAAAGAATTCGTCAGTCATAGTTTTCCTCCTACCACGCCATTGTTTACGACGCGGGTGTAATCGTCTAGTGATCCATCCTGTACTGCTTTCAGGTGCCAACGAGAGACTGTAAGGACTCCCTCATAAGTAGCACCAGTGATGAAGTGTTGACCCAGTGGTTCTTTTAGGATGGATGTGTAAAGACCAAAGCGTGTCTTCTTAATGTAGAAAGCATCATCAATCCACTCAACGTCCAGAGGGATCTCCTTCTCTACTGTACCGCCAAAGGATTGGGCGAGTTTAGAGCGGGAGGATTCCACGACTGGTTCGTTTGATGCAGTTGAGTTGTTGGGCATTGGCTTTGATCTTGTCTTTGAGTGGTTTGCTGATGAGTTTACCTACCATTTCAAACTCGATCTCATACTCTTCACACACTGATGCAACTGCTTCGATGTAGTTGATGAGACCGTTGTTGTTCTGTACGGTATGTTCAACTAGTGCGCTGAACTTGTTCTGTGTCATGAAGTTCTCTTCTAGTTCTTTCACTTGATACTCTCCTGAAAGAATCGATAGTCTTTGATCCATTGGCAGAGCGTATCAATGTATGGTATCTTATCATACTTTTCAACGACCTGCGTCTGACCGTCCTCCGCAACAGAAAGTGTCACAAGTTTCTTAACTTCGACACCCGTACGTTCCCAGTACATGTAAGCATACGCTGCTTCCTGTACGAAATACTTCTCCAACCAGGACTCCTGTTTGAGTTCCTTAGTTGTCTTGAAGTCAATGATTGCTAGATCATCATCAAACTCAGCAATACAGTCAACACGGCCAGCAACGCATAGATCATCAGAATAAAGAGGGGCTTCAAGAACGTGAACATTATCAATACGATCAAGCACCTCACGAGCAGCCCTGAAAAGGATCGCGGGTAGACCCGTGCTCTCCTTAACTGCTTGAAGATTCCCTTTGATGTAGTTCTCGACGATGCCATGATACTTGGTGCCTCTCCATGATGATGTGCGACGGATCTTCTCCGCCTCAGTCCAACCAACTCTCTTCTCCCACTTCCTAATACCCTCAATGGATTGATGTCCTACGACAGTAGTCACAGAGGGATACCAGTTACCATTGGGCGATTTATAGAAGCGACCCTTTTCACCTGTCCTGCTTTCAAGTTCTGTCAACTCAGAAGCAGGACCCACATGATTAAATGTCTTCATCAATTAAACCCGAGATTATTTTTGGAGATGAGATACTCACGAACGATACCAGAACGAACGATGTCTTCAATCCCAAACTCCACACACTCAAACGAGGGCATGGTTTGAAGGATCTTCATGAAGTCTAGCACACCAGTGCGCTCGTTGCTCTTGATGAGGTCAGACTGAGTGTAGTCACCAGAGAAAATAATCTTGGCGTCTTCACCAACACGGGTGATGATGGAGTCTAGTTCATGGAAGTTCAAGTTGGAGAACTCATCCACAATTATAATGCACTTGTCAAGAGTGACACCACGAATGAATGACGTGGACCAGAAGGAGACAGTCTCTTGTGCTCTGAGATTATCGTAGAGCATCTCGAAACTATTATCATCAGGCATGGTGAACATGTACTTCACCATGTTCTTGTATGGAATCTGGTACAGGTTACTCTTATCTTCATGGTCGCCAGGCAGGAACCCGATCTCTCTGGTAGGCACCAACGAACGGACCATGTAGATCTTCTCGTATGGAGACTCAGGATCTAACACCTGCTGCATAGCAAGGTAGAGACTGATGAAAGTTTTACCTGTACCAGCAGCACCATGTAGCACCAGATTCTTCCCCTCAGCATACGCATTGAACACCTTCTCCTGATTATCAGTCAGGGGTTCGATAGTTTTAAGGTGATCTAGGTTGATTGGTTTCTTCCGTCTCATCTGTTTGGCTGTCATACCATTCATGTTCGGAGTTTTCTGACGCTTTCGTGCAGCAGGCATATCAAGTGTAGTTACTAAGGTTTGCTCTGGGATGCTCGGACTGAATCTTTTGCATCACTTCCTTGAATCCATCCGACTGTTTAGGTTTGCCGTAGGTAGTACCTGCGACACCTGCTTGCCAATCTTTATCCCATTCGGGGTTGGCTTCTCTCCACTCGGTGTATTCTTTCATGGTCATTGAGAATTCTTTCTTCTCACCAGTGACCTTATTTATTACAGAATAAGTAGGCATTAGTTTTTCCTGTTTTGTGGTTGTGCAATGGCACAGATGTACTTTGCCGTTGGCATGTCTGCCTCGAAAAGTTTCTTTGCCTCATTCTGAGATGCTGCCATGACTTTCTTAAAGTGATGACGATTCCCAGTGCTGTTCAGGGTGTAGGTGATCTGATAGGGATACTGTTTCATGGGATAAGCAATGCAGATTGATAACAAGGATCGTCATTCTCAGGGCAGTCACAGTCAGAAGAACACCAACCCAATGCCTCAGCAACAGTTGGGAACTGACATACGAAGTGACGCTTACAGAGTTCAGCGATCTCCATGTGCTCTTTCTGTGTACCGTTAGCAGTACGCAGATTTATATAATGGATCCATGACCTGAGATTTCCTGTCATGTATAATTTTGTCCCTACGGCGAGGGGAAGCACGAAGCGAGCACATTCCTTTGCCACGCCTGCTTCAAGCATCTGCTGGTACAGATCCATACCATGCTTGAAGTGATCCTGCATGAGGATCTCAAACTTTTGAACCACAAAAGGATCCAGGTCATCGATACTGTTCTGTCTGTTCTTGGTGTCTTGACGACGCAGTTCAGGCAGTTGGATGTCACCCAGTTCAGACGAGTCTGCATACCGCTGGGAAAACTCTTGGAAGCAGAACGAACGGTGCCTCAGGATTTGAGCTGCCAGTCCCCTGGTAGTCTCAATCTGCAAGGTCATGCTTGCCTGCTCAAACACAGACCAGTGTCCATGCTTGATGCAATACTTCAACAGACCAGCAACCTTAGGGTTGTCCTGGTTTGCTGGGTTGCTCACGCGAGCGATGTAACCGATAGTTTTCTCTGCATCAGGAGTGACAGAGACAAGGCATACTTTGGGTTTCATTTAATAAGAAGGCGAGAGACGAGATATAGTCCTAAGGATTGAAAGTATCCTATCACAGGTAATCCAAAGATGGCAGGCATTGAAACATTCCATGCTGCCCAGATAATAAACGGAGCAACAATCATTCCACCAATGAAACCAAGGGTAGTAAGTGCCACCATCTTACTATCCTGATCAGTCCAAGGTTGTTCTTCATCATCAGGTTTCTTGATGTTGAAGGTGTACATGGAGTTCTTCATTTCTTTTTCTTGTCCTTTTGCTGAGACCCATACAGTTTAGGATTAACTCTCCCTTCTGTCTGGGTCATGTTTACAAAGTCATGGCGGTAGTGATCCCAATAGTGATCAAAAATGTCCACTCGTTTGGGAGCAACAGCAATGTCAAACTTAGTCATACCATCTAAGGTATACTCAATCAGATAGGCAGTGTAAGGCAGGGACCTGTCTTGACTCAATGATGGGTCACAGTCCTCGAAGAGTATCTTAATCTTCAAGAGCGTCCGCCCCACTGGATAGCAGGGAATGCCTCAGTGACACATGCCTTGGTGACTTTGTACTTCTTACCAAGAGACTTGTCCTTAGCAGCAATGACAACCTCTGCCTCATCAGGATGCAGTCCTTCAAGCAGTTGGATGAACATCTGCTCACGCTTCATGCCACTGATGTTAGATCCACCCTTGAAGAAGTGGTGGAGGATACGTGCTTCATGTTCCAGACGTGTGTGCTCAGTGCCAGCAGGTGCTTCGTTCTTGTTGTACGGAGGAGCACCCTCAGGCAGCATGGACACGATGGACTCATCGTAGTTGATGATCAGAATAGATTTGAGTGCTTGACTTACGTTGTCTTGCAGGATCTTAATCTTTTCTGCCTTAGTCTTTGCGCTGTGTGCCTTTTGTAGGACTTCGGAGATTAACAGTTTCATATCAAAAGTCAGTGATGTGATCTAGCATTTCGGTCAACTCATGTCTACCGAAGTAGACATACATCTGTCCTCGACCAGGAGGTTCAGTAGTTTCAAATGTATTTATGATGTCAGAGTTAACCTGGTCTGGAATACATTCAAAGTCAATGAGTTTACGATTGCGTTCGTAGTTCTGTGCAGTTACATCATCGCAGAACTGTTCGGGAGACATGTCCAACCACCGTTCAAGTTTTACTTTGGACAGTGGGCGTTGACGTTTGCCAGCGACAAAGGTGTCATCATCAGACAGGTAGTTAGGGATACCATCTCCTCTATCACCTTTGATGATGTGCTCCAAGAGATACTTCTTGGGGTCCTCGCACTGGACAAACTTCTTCTGGATAGGATTGTACTGTGAGACAAACTTATACCGTTGGAGTTGTTGGAAGTCTTTGTCCCCACTCATGATGAGAACTTTCTGTGCTGGTTGCATGTTGTTCTGCAACCTGATGTTACGGTATGCTTGGTCCTTTACAAGGGATGCGATGACATCATCTGCCTCGGCACCATCAACTTCGATAACCTTGTAAGGAAGATTCTCTTTGATCTCGTCACGAATACGATTCAAGACTTCAAAGATCTCATTCCAATCCAGAGAAGACTTCTCTCGATCTTTCTTACGTGTACCTTTATAGTAAGGAAACTCTTTGCGTCGCCAGTAATGCTTGCTGTCATAACAAAGGACCAGTTCACCATACTCCTTACTAAACTTAGAGCGATAGTATCGCAATGAGTTCAGTACCATATGGCGGACTAGTCCTTCGCTGATAGTCTGACTGGTTGACAAAGAAACCATCAGGTTGCTGATGCAAACCTGATTCATATCAACAAGGATCATTAGACCTCAATCGTCTTCGTCAAACATCATATCATCTTCGTCATCGATGTGCAAGTAGATCAGAGGCTGGTCAGTCAGTTCTCCGTTCTCGTCATACATCTCTGGATGCATAGCAATCCTGGCGTACTCTGCACGGTCAACCCACACGTCAAAGATATGCTTTAAGTTCCAGGATGCCAAGAATCCCAGAACAAAACTTCCGATAGTAAGGAAGAAAGCAATGTAAAGAAATGAAGCATCTGCCATGGCATCCTCCTATGTGGTCTAAGTATTTATGGGCGAATCCAAATAATTCTCTGAGTATGCTACGTCCCACAACTCAATGAGGATAGTTTCATACTCTTTGTATGCTTTACCATCTACAATACTGTTCAGTTGCTTAGCACGAACAGCATCATAGATAAGTTTCCACTGGTGATGATTCAGATTCATTTCTTCTTCACTTTGGTTCCAGGTTTACGTCCTGGTTTACGCTCTGCATGATAATCCCAAGCATCCTTCAAGATACCATAGAGATAGTCTTTGACCTTTCGTGCTTTGGGTTTGGGTAGGTAACCATATGCTTCACGCAGAACCTTGTCACCACCCTTGATGTACTCTTCCAGTTCTAAGACAAGGAAGTTTAGGTTAGCAGCACACTGACTCTCAATGAACTCATTGGTCTGTCGTCGTGTCCACTTGTTTGTTTTTAAGTATGGGTACAACCTGAACAGGAACTTCTGCTCAGTCATGGCAAGATCTATGGACCTGTCCACAAGTTCATAGAGTTCCTGTTCATTATGTTGGGTCATCAGAGGCACTTGTTCTCACGAAGATAGGCAATCGACTCGGTGCATCCACCGATCTTGTTCCCATTGATCAGAACCTGAGGGAAGGTAGCACGTTGACCGAACTCCTGTCGGAACTGGTCGCGAGTGAAGTTCTGATCGAGAACAAGTTCACTATACTGCCAACCTCTCATCCTGTAAACCTCTTTGATCTTTGTGCAGTAGGGACACCCAGGACGAGTGTAGATAACTGTACCACCAGGATTCTTAGCCATAATAATTTCAGGTAGAGATTAAAAAAGGGGACCGAAGTCCCCCTTATATATTACATCAACGCGATTGGGATCAGAAGGAATACTTCACACCCAGTTTACCACCGTATCCACGGTCGATGTCACTGTCGCCAGAACCTTGGAAGGAGACTTCACCATAAGCACCCAGGCTCTCGGTCAGAGCAACGCCCAGACCTGCCTTACCAGAAGGAACGGTGTCATCAGAAGCACCATCGGGAGCCAGGTAGGAAGCACCACCTTGGACGTACCAGGAAGCGGACTCACCGAGGGCACCCTCGTAGCCTACGTGGAAATCAGTCGTTGCACCAGTGTAGTTCGTGCCCGTCCAACCAGCATTGGTTTCCACGTTCACGTAGGGACCTGCAAGGGCAGCCCCAGGAGCGGCGAAAGCGACAGCAGCAGCGGCAGCAGCGAAAGCAGTTTTGATCATTGTTGTTTACCTTTTAGTTACTTGCGGAATGGTTACCCGCAGATGAATAGGGACTCGACGTGTCCCGTTTGTTACAGACCGTTAAGTCTTAACGGTATATGTATAATACCACAGACTTCAAAATCGTTTGCCTTGTGACAGTTGGGTTAGGAAAACGTAACAACCAACACAATTCGACGACCAGATGTCGGTGGAATCATACAATGCATACCATCAAAGACAACGATGTCGTCCTCTTTGGGGTGATGCATCTCGCGAACCTTGTCGGTTCGTTCAGTAAGTATAGTAGGTCCCCCTGCGTCTGTCAAGTACACGAGCAGATTCTTGTGGGGGAACTGGTGGTCCACATGGGGTGGGGTCATCTTGTCGGACCCAGGATGGACCAGGTTGGCATTGACTCGGTACAGACAGTTCACAGGGATCTGATTGTACTCAAAGATCTCTTCGATAGCAGGGTAGATCTTCTCGAAGTAATTAGATGCAGGTGTGGGGAACAGGGTGCCAGAGATGTTCTCCCACCTAGGACGTGCTAACAGGACGTGACTGTAAAAACCATCCTGATTGAAGTCACTGAGTTCTGAGTTCTTTACTGTGAAGTCTGTCCAGTACCAAGGGAAGTCATTACCAACGACGAATCGTTTCATCTCCCGATACTGTAAGGTATCAGGAGCTTTATATAAAGTGAAGGTCATTCTTTCCTTAGAGCATTACGAATCTGTTCAACCTGTTCTGGTGTGGGTTCTTGATCCACCACGATAGGTTCTTTGGGCATGTCTTCGGTGATCGATTCCAGTTCCTCCATTGCCAGAGGAACGTTCTCCAACAGTTCTGGATCCTGTTCAAGACGATCCATCTCACCCAACCAACCGTAGTGATACTTCTTCCATGCTTTGAGCATCTTCTTACGACCCTTAGGATCGTCAGGATACTTGCGTAGGATCTTTTGTAGACCTGTCAGTTTCTTGACACCATCTACAATCATACGATCTGTGTTCTTAGATCTGCCACCGTTACCAGGACGGTCAGACCAATCACCAAAACCTTCTGACATTAGTAAACTTCCTCAATTTCGATTCTAAATTTAACACGGTCCTTCTTCTTCTGGCAAAGATACCAGATGTTAGAACTCCTGTTGTGTGATTCTTGATAGAACACTTCCTTAGGAGAGTAGGAGTTGTTGTATCTATCATCAGGATCTTCACCCACAGTTTGTACTCTAATCTTCTTAGGTAATTTATCTGGGTGACCAGGTAGGATGTTAGCACCATTATCCCTAGGGAAGAAAGGTGTTTGTGAACCTGCAAGGTCCTGATAATCGTCGGACTCATTCTGAATAGGTGGCCATTGTAGGTCGAACGTTTGTCCAACACCATATGCATACCCTTCATTCAGGACATCCATGATCTCCACACCACATGCCCAGTAGATAGAGTTAGAGTATCTCTGAGTACCCGCAGGTTTGTGGGATGGCATCACTGTATATGGCCAGAATGCCACACGTATCTTACCACTGCCGCCAGTATCTGTCGAGTTTTGCTTAGCACCATACTCACCCAGTTTATAGTCATGCATGAATGACATCTTACTGTACTGTCCATTACTACTCACCATGAATCCTTGTGGATATCCACTACTGCTCTGACCAATACCAGCAGCATAGTAGTTATCGATAACCTGCATTGCTGAGTTGAAGTTACTAGCACTACCTGCCTTGAACTGTGTGTACCATGCCATGAAACCATGGGTGTTAGACATGTGAACATATGTCCTGAGGTTATCACTGTCCAGAACTGGTTTGCAAATCAGACCTCTACCATATTCAAACAGTGCATTGTAATAGATGCCGCGGCCATCTCTGACGTTTGGATTGCCACTGAACTTTCCATCACCATCGATGTTGGAACTCATGACATGTCCACGTCGGTTAGCACTTCTCTCATAGAAACCACCGTTGTAACCCTGATTGTCTGCCCACTCTTGACCATCGTAGTAGATGTCATTCCACGCTACTGACTGACCATTGGTGAGGTTAGAATTAGTATCTAACTGACCCTGATCCCAGACGTAAACCTTATCAGTCCACTGCCTTCTAGGTTTATCCCAGAGACGGATAGAAAGTCTCTTAATCCTACCACCAGAGGTGATGTTAGAACCAGTGTAGTCACCAATCCTAGGATCGTTAGAGGTTACCTCAGTCCTACCCATTGCCTCACCTGTGATAGGTGTGGTGCCAATGTCATACTGCCATGGTTTCTCGAAGACTTGATCGTCTCTATCAAAGATGATCCAGGAGACAGTAGAGATACCTGCACTAGGACCACGTTCGATATCATCAATCTCGAACTGTAACCTATCACCCTTGGCGACAGAGAAGTCACCAAAGTTATGACCGATCTGTGGCCATGCTCCGATAGGACCGTCGTAATTAATGATCGTGGATCCGTTCTTCTTCAACTTGAATCTGAATCTAATCTCCTCACTCTCAACAGAGCGAATAAGAAGACCGAATGCTTTCAGACTAAGGTTAGCAGATCGTCTACAACGAACAGTTTGTCTTCGATAGAACTCGTGAGCATACTCACCACGACATTTACCAGCGTTCGACTTGGACTTCTCAGTGTTCTTGTTGGGTGGTGTCTTGGGACCACACTTAGAACGCATGACCATACCCTGCTCAAACGCTTTGTTGAAGAGTGGATCAGAGCACTGATCTCTAACCAGAATATCAATCAGTACAGGTTCTGGTGCTGGTTGATCATACACATAGCATTCGATACCTTCATACTTCCAGGTAGAACCAGGGTGTGCGACACGATAGTACAGTTTGAAGTCATCATAGTCTTCATCACTATCAGAACCATGAAGATCTTCCCACCACTGTTCACCAGGTCCATGGAACTTCACCTTATTCCTCTGATCAGGATTCATCTTCTGGTTAGCGAAGAAGACCCAGTTACCTTCGACAGAAGCAGGGTGTTGGTATGCATTACCGTTCGATGAGAAGGAGATGCTAGAACCATTGCTACCCACACCACCATTACCATCAGGGATGAGGAAGAACACGATGTCCTTACCTGCATACTGCTTCAAGGTGCTCACAGGGATTGTGTACTGAGTGTACTCAATGTCCCTCGTGGTGTTTGCTTCGATGACTCTTGCCCAGTGGATTTCGCCACCGTCTCTGTCACAAATACAGACACCCCAACTGTTCTCATACCCAGCAGAACCTTGCTTGACACTGTACTGAATAGTGAAGGGGACATCAGCGTCACTAGGAATGACGTATGCCTGTCTCTTACTATCAAACTTAGGCGGCGTCATGCTGCCTTGCATCTTCACAATAGAATACTTGTGATCAGTTGCAGTGCTGGGTCCAGGTTTGGTGCTACCAATAAACAGAGAAGCATTACAGTCACTACCATCACTATCTCGGAGACAGAGTTTCTTACCATTGTCTTGCACACTAAGACCTTTGAGTCCAGTGTAATTAACATTGATAGTCTGACCAGCAGTGACATTCAAAGAGACACCTTTGCTACCCTTCTCTCCACTTCGAGTGACAGTTTGTCCTTGTCCGAAGTCGATTGTATTGAAGGACGTACCAGCGTTACCAGGATCATCATCCCACTGCACGTTGATTTTCAGTTGACCACTACCATCACCACCAACAACAATGTTTCCACTGCTGTTGAAGGTTGCACTGATCTCTGCCTTACCACCGTTGTAGTAACGATGCAGTTCCTGAATCCTCTCACCTTCTAGAAGGTTTCCAGACGCGAGATCCTTGTTCGGGAACACGTATCCTATAACTGTATCAATCACCTGCCCTGCTGCATCCATGGTGGCACGTTCACCAGGACCCTTGGAGTCAGGAGCACCAGGATTGATGGTCAGGAACGTGTCCTGTGTGGTCTCAGAGAAGGATCGGAAGAGGGGCACGGACCCTTTCACCCTCTCTTTCAGGATATAGAAAGCAGGTTCACCTTGGTTAGTAGTAGTGTACCCACCCTTATCAGGCTGAGGTGTAAGACCATACCTGTGGTCACTGGTGCTACCACCAGCCTCAATGACCTCAACCTTAAAGGTCAGGTCTCTCTTACCAGCATTAAAAGTGTGATCAACTTCTGTACCGATTGAAGGGAGATTGCCTGAGAAACCATCTACCCACCACCTACTATCGTACTCACCATTATCATTAATGGATTGAATCTTAACTGTTACGGTTGCACCACCAATGCTTACGTTCCTCGTGTGAGTCGTAGCACTATTGAAATACTTGTTACCTGCTGGACAGAATACCTTGCCACCAGTGTAGTTACCTGCCACATCAGTAGTCTGAACACGCAGGTTGTGCTTCACGAATGAACCAGAACCATTACCCAGAGCGTCAGCAACAGGAGTGACCATCACATTAGGGACACCTGCTGTCTTGTATTCGTAGATAGGAATACGTTCTGGGAAGCAGTTAGCAACACAGATCTTCTTAGTAACTGAGTTCTGACCACGGAAGTAGAAGGTATCACAATCCGCTGGTGGAGATCTGTATGTACCTGTTGCATATGGTTTGAACAGACAGTCCAGATAATTCTTGACGCACTTCTCCCATTCAGTATCAGGATTCTCAGGAATATCCCCAGTGTCACAGATAAGAATCTCACCTTTTCTAGAACCCTTGATATAGATCCATTGGTTTTTAATCTTTGGATACTTATATCTTTTAAGAGTGCCTGCTAGTTTCCCAAGTTCAACTTCATTACAGTCTTCACCGTCACCAATACTAGGAGGTCCATACGGAGGACCAGGAGGAACGATAGGACCAGGATTCAGATCACAGATAGAAAGGTATGGGAACAATTCACACAACCATCGCCACGGTGGTGGGTCAGGGAAGATGGGAATAGGATTCCTAGGATCAACATCATCAGGTTGTGGTTGAGGAGTCGGAACGATCTCAGGATAGCATCGCTGAACAATCTCCCTAATGACTTCACCAGGAGGAGTGTATCTAGGATCTTCCTGTGGTCCTTTCCTAGGTCTAGGATAGTTAGGACCATCATCTGGTCCCAAGAAAGGACCGATGGGACCATAGCACTGACCAACCAGATCTCTAATGACATCAGAACCATTAGGGGGAATAGGTTCTAGGTCAATCTCTTTCTTAGGTCTCGGAAGGTAAGGACCAGGGTCAGGTTTCAGGGTGACAGGTTGACCGTCGTAGCAGTTGTCTACGATGGCACGTACCAGGTCACCAGGTTGTGCCGCAGGAGGGGTGATGAGAGTACCCTGCCTGGGTCTAGGAGTGCTTACAGCAGGACTACCTGCTTCCTGAGGAACCACTGCACGAGGAGGTTCACCAGGGATGTAGCAGTTGCCTACTGTGATTTGAATTGGGTTGACGGGAGCAGGCGGTTCAGGTTCTACACCTCTCCTCGGTCTGGGATAAATGATGTTCCCTCCCACCTGGGGGAGGGGAGACTCAGGTCCATAGCAGTTGCCCACTGTGATCCGTACCTGCTCACCAGGTTGTGGTGCGACAATCGCCTGTGGTACTCCTGTCCTTGGTTTGACATACTGAGTAGCAGCAGACGTTGTACGCTCTGGTAGAGACGGTACGGGACCGCTATAACAAGGATTGCCAGCAACCATGTATCACTTTACTTTACGATGTATTTATTCTCTTCCAACCACTGCCTTGTCAGAGGTGTTGGTTCGTAGTCAGTCCACATCGTGCCACGAGCACAGGACTCCAATGCTTCCTGAGTCATGTTAGCAGTCTTGCCTGCCCAGGTTGCTTCTGCTTCCCATGGTTGTGCCGCTGGTGGATAGGTACGCTTGACCATCTCTCGCCAGATCTCAGGTACATCTTCCTCTGGTCTGATAATAGCAATCATGTTGTTCTTGATGGTGCCTGCCATACAATCTTGTGCAGCGTGCCATCCTTCATGACGTACAACACTCATCAAAATGTGAGGACGATGTACATATCTCTTGTTGAGATAGAAGTGATTGCTCACAGTATGGTACACACCACGATGTCCCACTGGGAAGTAACGCTCATCAGCAAGGTGAACATCAACACCAATCTGTTTGAAAGCAATCATGATCAGATCAAACTCATCCTTGACTGCACCCCAATCGGAATCAGGGAATGCATTCATAAGATCAATGGACGAGTCGATCTTCTCCACGTCCTTGGTGCATTCTTTGAGGAGCATACACCCCATGGCATCCATGGAGAAGTATCCCTTAGTAGGTTCTGCCATTACTGGTGCTCCCAATAGTAAAGCAGGTAGGATATATTTGAGCATAAAAAAGAGGGTCCTAAGACCCTCTGAGTATAGCACACACCGTTAGATTTTGCCAACAGTGTTTAGCGGCGACGATATAAACTATTTATAGAGCGTTGCCACGAGGAAGAACTTCTTCTGGGAAGATAAAGTTCTCATGTGGTTGGTCAACTGGTGCTAACCATGCTCTCAGTCCTTCGTTGAGAAGGATGTTTTTAGTATAGAAAGTTTCAAACTCTGGATCTTCTGCCGCTCTGATCTCCTGAGAAACAAAGTCGTAAGCACGAAGATTAAGAGCCAGACCAATGATGCCAATCGATGATGTCCAAAGTCCCATAACGGGAACGAATAACATAAAGAAATGAAGCCAGCGTTTGTTGCTGAAAGCAATGCCGAAGATCTGAGACCAGAATCGGTTTGCTGTAACCATTGAATAAGTCTCTTCTTCCTGAGTAGAATCGAATGCCTTAAAAGTATTTGCCTGCTCACCATCTTCATACAATGTATTCTCTACTGTAACCCCATGGATGGCAGAAAGCAATGCCCCACCCAAGATACCTGCTACTCCCATCATGTGGAAGGGATTCAGGGTCCAATTATGAAATCCTTGGAGGAAGAGTAGGAAGCGGAAGATTGCTGCGACACCGAAGGATGGAGCAAAGAACCAACTACTCTGACCCAGAGGGTAGATGAGGAAAACAGAAACAAAGACAGCAATGGGACCAGAGAAAGCAATCGCATTGTAAGGACGGATACCGATGAGACGTGCCAGTTCAAACTGGCGAAGCATGAAACCTATGAGAGCAAAGGCTCCGTGGAGCGCCACAAAAGCCCAGAGTCCCCCAAGCTGGCACCACCTGATGAAATCCCCCTGAGACTCAGGACCCCAAAGTAGAAGAAGAGAATGACCCATAGCATCAGCAGGCGTTGACACAGCCGCTGTAAGGAAATTAGCGCCTTCAAGGTACGAACTTGCAAGTCCGTGGGTGTACCAACTTGTGACAAACGTTGTGCCTGTAAGCCAGCCACCAACTGCAAGATAAGCAGTGGGAAAAAGAAGAAGTCCAGACCAGCCCACAAATACAAAGCGATCGCGTTTAAGCCAGTCATCGAGGACATCGAACCACCCCCTCTGTGGTGGACTGAGTGTGCTTGCTACCATTGTTAGTTCCTTTTAGATAGTACAGTTGAGGCCAAGTATCACGAATGATTTCCGCTAACTTGTAAGGTGTATGTTGATTGATCACTTGGTGTGTTCTCATAGATGGACGAGTCACCGTAGGTTTTATGGTCCTTGTATCCTACCATACGACCCTTGGTGTTTTGCAGGGCAGGCATAAAGACAATGAAAAGAAATACGCCTGGTGCTCCGACGAAGAGCAGGGCAACGATGACGTAGTAGGTGAGTAGTTCAGCCATAAAACTTTACATGATGAGAGAAAAAGAAAGGGGACCGAAGTCCCCTTGGAAGGTTATGTAACCTAGTATCAACCGATAGCAGGTGCGGTGAGTGCCACAGGAGTGGTCTCAGCAGCGGCGAGGTCGAGAGGGAAGTTGTGAGCATTACGCTCATGCATAACTTCCATACCCAGACCAGCACGGTTGAGGACATCTGCCCAAGTGTTCAGGACTTTGCCCTGACTGTCCATGATGGACTGGTTGAAGTTGAAACCGTTCAGGTTGAATGCCATGGTGGACACACCCAGAGCGGTGAACCAGATACCAACAACAGGCCATGCTGCGAGGAAGAAGTGCAGCGAACGGGAGTTGTTGAAGGATGCGTACTGGAAGATCAAGCGACCGAAGTATCCATGAGCAGCAACGATGTTGTAGGTCTCTTCTTCTTGACCAAACTTGTAACCATAGTTCTGTGATTCAGTTTCAGTCGTTTCACGAACGAGCGAAGAAGTAACGAGACTTCCGTGCATAGCAGAGAAAAGAGATCCACCGAATACCCCAGCAACACCGAGCATGTGGAACGGATGCATAAGGATGTTGTGCTCAGCCTGGAAGACCAACATGTAGTTGAAGGTGCCAGAAATACCAAGAGGCATAGCATCACTAAACGAACCCTGACCGAAAGGATAGACCAGGAAGACTGCCGATGCGGCAGCGACGGGAGCGGAGTAAGCAACACAGATCCAAGGGCGCATACCCAGACGATAGGACAGTTCCCACTCACGACCCATATAAGCATAGATGCCGATGAGGAAGTGGAAGACTACGAGTTGGAAAGGACCACCGTTATACAACCACTCATCGAGAGAGGCTGCTTCCCAGATGGGATAGAAGTGGAGACCGATAGCATTGGAACTAGGGACAACAGCACCAGAGATGATGTTGTTACCATACATGAGTGAACCAGCAACTGGTTCGCGAATACCGTCAATATCGACGGGGGGTGCTGCGACGAAAGCAGTAATGAAACATACTGTTGCTGCCAGCAGCGTCGGAATCATCAGGACACCGAACCAACCGACATACAGACGGTTATTGGTGCTTGTGACCCATTCGCAGAATGATTCCCAGGTGGATACGCCACCGCGATTTGATAGAGTTGAACTTGCCATTGTTATTGTACTAAAAGTAAGACCATCAGGGACATGGTGGAGTTACTATTTCCTCTGCACCCTTAACAGAGGACATGAGAGACTGTTATTTAACGACGCTGTTTAGTCTCGGTGAGGCGTCGAGATCACGTTACGTTTCGTAACCTGATCATGTATTTATATTACGGCAAACCTCACTCCGTGTCAACCCCTTGCTCCTCGGCATAGACCAGATCATCTTCTGGTCTAGTCTGTCCTGTCTCGTGGCAGTAGGACAGGTATGCCTCATAGACATCCGTGAAGGCACGAGGGTCAGCATGACTGCCTTCATACTTTTTAAGCATACCCTCGCAGGCACCGCTCGAAGTGAAGTCATGACAGAATGCATAGACAGTCCTGTCTACCTGCACTCCCTTCATGATAAGAGCAGCCAAACAAAAGCGCCTGTCATCCAGGCGCTCAGGGTTGTATCTCCAATCTTCGTTCATAGTGATACACAACGTAGTTCTCTTTTCATTGTAGCATGGGTTTCGCACATTGCATGGCAGAGATGCATGTAGAAATCTGCCTTGTGTTTGGTGAGGTTGGTGTAGTGGACCAGTCGGATCCACTTTCCATCGAGATTAAATTCTAGTGCGTACCTTTCCATTATCCATGCGTTATTCGCACAGATATTTAGTTACTCATCACCTGATTGTGAGGTCATTGCCCCATAGAAGAAGGTGGCACAAAGGAGACCTGCAACAATCAGTAATTCCATCACCAGATACCAGGGATGAGTTGTCCAGTAACAGCATAGGAACCCATTGCTGCTACGACTCCGAGCATTGCTGCCCAACCATTGATGCGTTCTGCGTTTTCGTTCATTTGTTTTGCTCCAACCAGTTTAGTACGTTTTCGGGGGTGCTGATTTCATAAGGATCGGCAGGGCAGTTACCTACTCGGCCAGGTTCCTCAAAGATCTCTTCGATCTCGCCATTGTTTACAACCATAGCATAACGCCAGGATCGGAAACCGAATCCAAGGTTTGCTTTGTTGACTGACATGCCCATGGCATAGGTGAACTCACCACTACCATCAGGAATGTACTTTACATTCTTGATCTCTTGGTCTCTGAACCATGCATCCATTACAAAGGCATCGTTCACAGAGAGGCAGAAGACATCATCCACATACTTGATGAACTCAGGGTACAGTTCTTCGTATCCAGGAAGTTGCTTACTGCTACATGTCGGAGTAAAAGCACCAGGCAATGAGAAGACTACGACACGCTTGCCAGCAAACAATTTGTCGTAGGGTACATCAACCCAAGAACCGCCGTTGCGATACTTGAAAGTTACGTCAGGTACTAATTGCGTCATGATGTTGTTTCAGTTCAGGATTTGCTTGGGAAGGAACGAAGGGATCTCGTGAGCGATTCTTGATCACGATGAAGGCGTCTTTGTTATACTTGCGAGTACCTTTGACAGGTGCCCACTTAGTACCAGCACCATCGATCTCATAAACCGAGGTGCCGCCAATCTCAATGTGGATATCATCGTTGCGAACATCCCAACCAAGATCTTGGAGGGTGTAAGCGAGTCCTTCCTGTGTAAGTCGTGTCATCAGATTCCAAATGCTCCGAAGAAGAATAGGCTACCAGTGGTGGCATAAGACACCACAGCAGCAACGAATCCAAGCATGGCAGTACGACCGTTCAGTTTCTCAGCACGTTCAGCGTGAGACTCAAAACCATACCTAGCACGGTCTTCGTCGGTCATGTACATAGCAGGTTCGACTGCGAACATGTTTTGTTGACCGTGCTCGTTTGTTGTGACTGTCATGATTGTTAAGAAATGCAACACTTACTAACTATATAGTAAATGTTAAGTCTTGTCAACTAAATGTGATGACATCCTGACCGAACCCACCAGGCAGAGGAACTTCTCCTGCTGCAATGTTGCCAAGGTCCAGTCCCTCAGAGGGAGAGTTCAGGTACTCATACGAAGGAGGTTCTGCCTTAGGAGCAGGCAGTGCCTCATAGATTGCCAACCAACCCAGGTATGCTCGCCACACCTCAGTCAAGGTGCCACGGTTGAACTCAGGGTCATCGAGTGCTGCTTTGAGAGCAGACCGCATAGAGAATACAGCAGTCTCAAATTCAACTTTTACATTACGTGTCATCGGTCAGTGTCGAGTGAAGAAACTTCGTCTTTAATATAGCATGGGACACCAGCAGGATCAAGCCATTTGGTGTACTCAAAATCATCCATGGCAGTGTCTAACTGCATGGCATTGTCGCAGAGGTACATGTCCCTGTACTTTCCAGTGTATTCGTCTGCTTTTTGGATGCGATAGTCAGGTGTACCGTTGTCAAGGATGCCTGCTTCCACGTAACGATAGGGGAAGCGGGTCAGGAGAACGATGGGTTTCATGTATCGGTGGGATAACCTAGGCATATGGTAGCAGGTTAAAGGAAATGATACCACCCTGTTGCGATTAGTTTATCTGATGTGTCTGATTTGCGACCCCTATGATGAAAGGTCCAGTCTGCTGGCCAGATTACTGTCAGTCCTTTCTCGGCAGGGATGTAGAGATCCTGGTGGAACCACTCGGTTCCTCCATCAGGTACACTATTTAGATATGTCATCCAAACCATGTGCCTGTATGTGTTGGATCGAGAACTAGACTGTCGTTCACAATGCCAGAGGTGGTAACCACCACCAGGTTTGTAGTATTGAAGATTGAAGAACTCTTCCATCTTCCAAATGTTTGTCTTAGCACAAAGAGGGAAGCGATCCACATAATTGTTCATTACACGATTCACTTCCCCAGTGAAGTCACGAACCCTGGGATCAGTGATACCTATAAAGACAGGGTTGTCTAAGGAATCTTTGATCTCAGGGTTTACCATTCCACCACCATTGTCGTCAATGGTTTCCCCAGGCCATTTCTCAAAGATCGTTTGAGTATTATAGAAGTCAATAATGCCGTCAACAATACCCTCATCGATCTTCTCTGTGTAGATAAAATCAGTTCGGGGATATGCTACTCGACCGTCATAGAATATCGGCTCTGGGTTTAGTTTCATTATGCAAGAACGTTGTCTGCGACTAGGTGATCAATAAGGTAGGCATAATCCTCTTCGATGTCCACTCCCCAGAACCTAACACCTTTATCTTCATAAAAGCGGCAGACTCGTGAGAAGAGGGATGGATACTGTGTCTCCAACTGGATGTTTCCGTTGGCAGCGTCCCGAAGAATTTGCAGACTGTCTGCAAACTTAGATTGGATCGTCATGATCGCCTCCTCTATTCTACTGTTGGTCGGGCAGGTGCCCGATGGGAGATACTGGGATCGAACCAGTGACTTATTGCTTGTAAGGCAACCACTCTACCGCTGAGTTAATCTCCCAACGATCCAGGTAGGACTCGAACCTACGACCGACTGCTTAGAAGGCAGTTGCTCTATTCCACTGAGCTACTGGACCAGGGAACTCAACGCCAGGCGGGACCTTGTACCCATCCAACGAGAGAATATCGTGTGCCGTCCTCTACTGGGGCGACCATGTGGTAATCGTCTGAGTGAAAGAAAATCATCTGACCTGTTTTCATTTCGATTGGTTGATTGATAAGGTGGAAGTAACCACCTTGGAAGTCCTCGTTTAGCAGGAGAGTGAAAGATATCTTACGAACCTTTTCACCTTTTCTCTTGTTGCGGGACCATTCACTTTCATCTTGGTGCCAGTCATACCTGTTTCCTTTCTCATACTTGGTGAGTTGCAGTGGTTCTACGAAGTCAATATCGAAGAACCATTTTGCTGCCTCGTTTACTCTTGATGCGTATGACAAAATAAGATCATAGAGAGTCTGATCTTCTACGAAGGTTACCTCGCAGTCTCGGACGTTCTCGATCTCGGTGTGCTCAAAGTTCTGATAGCGTTGGAGGATAGATTTGATCTCATCAAACTCATCGTCATTAAGATCAACAGTTACATAACGATCACGATAGTTCATAGATGGATTTAATCTTATCATTAACAGCATGTGCTTCTAGTTCAGCACCTTCCTCCAAGTGTTCATGGAGTTCGTCAATCAAAACTTCTAGCAAGGAGAAGTCTTCCAGATAGTCTTCCATGGGTCGCTCAATGTTTCAGAACTCATATAATATATAGCAGCATCAGTCCCGTGTCAAGGGTGCCTGTTGCACCTGCACTCGTGGCACAACCTTGTGTGGGATCATCTCCTTGCCCATCACGTTGAAGGAAATGATAGTCCTAGGAACGTCTGTGAAGTTAGGTTCTTGCAGGTGTGCCAGGTAGGAAGGGAAGAATACAATGTCACCTTCCTCAACCTCAGGGATGAAGTCAATGATCTCTCCGTTGATGAAGTTTGTAAACGGAGCGATGAAGGTCGTTGCTTTGTGTACCGAGGGATCGAACTGCACATACAACACAGCAGTGACACCCACTGGACCATGGTTGTGGACGCCATGGAACTTACCATTGGCAGTGGTCTGGTGCCACATCGCGACAACCTTCTGCATGTCCAGTCCAGTCTCTTGTGCCATCTGATCTAGGATCGGAGCACAAGCATCCATCACATCCCAATAGTATTTGGGCATTGCTTTCTTAGCAACGAGGTCATGGTAATCAGTGTCCATCTCGTGGAGAGACACCCGACCATTGGTAATGATTGCCTGAGGACTATTCTCGTCGCACTGAGCGAGGATTTTGTCACGCCATACGTCCCAGTTGGGTACGCTAAATTTCTCGATCGGGATTGTGAACATGTTTAATAAACCATTCAGCATCAACAACGGCAAGAGGTTTCTTTCCATTCTTCTTCATGAATAGAATGGGAGTGTGTTCTCCTGCATTAGCACACGCTTGATCGTATGCATCGTAGACGTTTAATTTCTCTACGTTCTTACACTCTATACTGAATGGGAACTTCTGTCTAGCATCTCTTGCCATGATCAGATCTTCACCACCAGCACCCATGGATCTTGATTCAATATCCTCGCGGTGGATACCTCTATGCTCGATGAGCATATCTCTGACCCATTGTTGGAACCTACGTCCCTTTGCCTTCGCGCTTTGCGGCTTCATACTCTCTATTCTTTTTGAAGTATACCTTGTACCAACGATCACACGCTGCACGTATATACTTATAATCCTCACCGTCAGTACCATCTGGTGGAAGAGCAGAAAGGAGCTGACAGCACCCTTCCATCTCAGAGATGAGTCTGAGAATACTGATGGGGCTGTCAGGATCTACATTCCATGCTTTTTTAATCGGCATAACCGTCGTCGTCATCCTCCAACTGATAACCAAGTCTAGTGCGAGGTTCGTATGGTGTTGTGTATGACTCTGGATCCTCCTTGATGGCGTCTTCAAGAGACTGTGCCAGGAGTTTCAGGTTATGTGCGATCAGTTTTACCTTATCATAATTCATATGCCTTCTCCACTTGTGCCCAGTCCTTCTCGAATTGTGCGAGACCTTCTCTGGTGAGAACGTGATCGTACATCTTCCAGAATACTTTCGGGGGGAGAGTCACAACATCAGATCCATAGAGGAAACAACGTGACACATGGTGTACGTCACGAAGAGATGCTGAAAGGATCTGTGTCTTCACACCATGCGATCTGTATGTACCAGAGATAGCACGGACAAGTTCAACACCTGAGAAGGAGTTGTCATTACATCTACCCACGAAAGGAGAGACGAATGTAGCACCTGCCTTGGCGGCAAGGATAGCCTGTGCCACAGAGAACACAAGCGTTACGTTGGTGGGAATATCATCTTCTGATAGGTTCTTACATGCTTTCAATCCTTGAACGTTGCATGGAACTTTGATTGTGATGTTCGGAGCGATCTGGATATACTCGTCTGCCATTTCTAGCATCTCTTCCCAGGTGTCCCCAGATACTTCTGCTGAAACAGATGCATCCCATGAGAACAGGTCTGTGATTTCTGCAAGAACATCGGCAGGATTCCTGCCTGATTTAAGCATGAGTGTAGGGTTGGTGGTAACACCATCAATGAGACCAGTATCTACTGCTTCACGAATTTCATCAACATTACTACTGTCGAGAAAGATCTTCATTGGTTTTGACCATAGAGGTTACAGTATATAGTAGCACAAAAAAAGAGGGGTGCTACCCCCTCATTCAACGTTCCATTTTTTGGTGCCTCTGGATTTTAAGTCAACCCATTTGGCGTAGTGGATACCACGATACGTCATAAACCCGAAAGTTTTATCTGGATCGTGTATCTCTGGATTGTATTCTGGAAGGTCCCGATCATCATAACGTAATCTGACCTTCCACATTTACCTGCTCCTGTTAGTAGTTGAGCAGTATCCTGCCATGCAAAGTTGAGCGTCGTGAAGTTTCTTCTTCTTGACTTCCTGCTTTTTAATGACAGTCAGCCAATTAGTCTTCTTCATTTTGCGACCTCCACCTGCTTGGTGTATACCATACCACGATAGTTCATGGTTACGGTTCTGGTCTCGTGTGCTTTCTTCTCCTGACGGGCAGAAGTAGGGATGCCACGATAGGCAGTGTGTGTGCTGTAAAGATTCAGCATGGTTTTAACTCCTGAAATACTAGGGTGGATTAGACCCGTTCCTTCAATCGTTTGCGTCCCAGTAGAACTTACATCCAGGTACAGATTCCTTTACGGTCTCTATCAGTTCTGCCACAACTACTTGTGGCAACTCAGTCTTGTTCTTTTTGATCCTAAACAGTATTTCGTTAGCATCAGCACAAGACATACTTGAATATAACAGTAGTTCAATCATGGGATGAACGCTCCGTTCCGCGATTTACTTGCGTCCTCAGGTATAAGTACCGTCGCATCGACCTTCTACTTTCGACTTGAAATAGTTGATGAGATACCACTTCGATCGTTGATCGATGTCGTCCCTCATTTGAGTTTCAACTCTGAGTTGTAGGAACCTTTCACAAGACATGTGCCACCCATAGGGTGACGGATCGTGATGGGCTAAGGTCAAAGCCAACAGTAGAGATACCATTGGATGAACGTATAGTCATACTAACATGACAATACTATTTATACAACTCGAATGTATCACAAGTTACCGTTTTCTCATCCTAGTCCCTGGTTTCCTCAGGTCTGCCTTCAAGTTCCTCAAAAACTTCAAGTGGTCCCTTGTACCACTGATCGGGTCCAGGCCAATTATACTTGACACTGATTGTGTCGAGTCCCTCCACCTCGGACGGTTCCGTTGTGTATGTTTCTTCCATGGTTTCTTGCTCATCCCATGTTTCATGCAGTTCTTCTATCTGTCTGTCAACGCCAGACATGGTTTGTTCTACCTTGCCATCCCAGTACCACTTCTCAATGAAGGAGAACAAGTATTTTAAGATTGTATTCAGGGGTGGTTTCTGCTTAGAGATCCACCCCTTTATCTTTTGGAGTTGTGTCCGCTCCCCACCCCAGTGGTGCTCGAACTCATAGTGCCATGTTGTATCACCTGGGAGTGGTTCAGTACCATACTCCCATGTATCGTAATCATCCTCGTTGCGAGGATCAGAGTGAGAATCCTGCAAAGGTGCTTGCTCCGACATCCTGTTTAATCCCCCCGACTACATAAGACTCAATCTCAGTTTCCTGAGGAGCGTTCTGCTGCCCTTTGCTATTTAGCCAGTGCTCTGTCCAGGGTAACGGATTGTTTTTAGCAGGGATGTCATAGAGAGGAGCGAGACCAATCGATCTCATGCGACGGTTGGCGATCCACTCCACGTACTGAGACAGCAGTCGTTCGTTGAGACCGATCATGCTACCCTCAGTGAACAGATAGTTCGCCCACTCCTTCTCTTCTTCTACTGCGACAGCAAACATCTGACGAACAGTCTCCTTCTCTTCTGCTGCAATCTGCTGCATCTCAGGATCGTCACCGTCTGCCCACTTCTTCAAGATCTTCTGGGTCAATACCAGATGCTGTGACTCATCACGGGCGATAAGGGAAATGATTTTTGCCGAACCCTCCATGAGTTTGAGCTCACCAAAAGCAAAAGAGCAAGCAAAAGAAACATAGAAGCGTATTCCTTCCAAGATATTGACATTGGCAACAGCAAGATAGAGTTTACGTTTCAAGTCACGAAGTGTCCACTGAGAAGAAGGAGAGTCCTTCCAGTCTGGTTCCCACATGTTACCTTGTGCCCAGTCACCAACAGCATCCAAGAACTCATCGTATGCTTTGGTCACAGACTGAGCACGTTTGATGATCTTATCGTTGTCGAGAGTGGTGTCCAGAACCTCAGCAGGATCAGGGTACACATTCTTGATGATGTGAGTGTAGGAACGGGAGTGGATCTGTTCCATGAACTGCCACACACCCATGGCACCTTCCAACTCAGGGAGAGAACAATAGGGAGAGAACGCCATGCCAGGTCCACGACCTTGCACAGAGTCTAGGAGGATCTGATACTTCAAGTTAGAAGTATAGATGTGTTTCTGTTGTGCATTCAATGTCTTGTAGTCTGCTCTATCCTTTTGGAGAGAGACTTCTTCTGGACGCCAGAAATATCCAAGTTGTGTTTGAGTCAGTTTATCAAAGTCAGGATACTTAAACTCAGCATACTGTTGCATTCCAAGAGGTGCTCCGAAGAACATCGGTTGTTTCTTAGTGTCAACCTTCTTGCTGTTGAATACCGTTACTCCCATCTGTGCTCCCATTTGTTCCGTAGTTTGACTCATAGTATAGAAATGAATTAATCCTTGGAGGACAGTCCAAAGATTTACAACACTCCAAGTAGGACTCGAAGTCCTCTTGGAGTGCCTTGGATAGTGTGATTGTAACTTGTTTAGACATTACATGCGTCGCAGTCTGCTTCGCTTCCTGAATCAATATCAGCAAGCAACGCTTGGAGTTGCTCCTCTACATTGTCTTCATCCTTCTTGTTGTCGTATGTGTTCTGATAATAAGAAGTCTTCCAACCGTACTTGTATGTAGTCAGGAAGTCCTGTGCCATAACCGAGACTGGGATCTCATTGTTGGGGAACTGAGTCGGGTTGTAGGACCAGTTACCAGAGATCGCTTGATCAAAGAACTTTTGCATAACAGCAACGATCTTGATGTATCCTTCGTTGGAAGGCATGTCCCAGAGCAGAGTGTAGTTGTTCTTCAACGTGTTGTATTGGGGAACAATCTGTTTAAGAGGTCCCTTCTTGGACTTCTTAATGGACAAGAAGTCACGGGGTGGTTCGATTCCGTTTGTGGCATTTGACACAACGGAACTGCTCTCCGATGGCATCTGTGCGGACAGTGTACTGTGTCGCAGTCCATGCTTTTGGATAGAATCCCGTAGAGAATCCCAATCATACTGATACTCAGGTGCTACGATTTCATCTACCTCCTTCTTATATGTATCAATGGGGAGGATTCCATCATGATACTTGGTTCGTTCAAAACCATCGCATGGTCCCTTCTCGATAGCAATCTGGTTGGATGCTTTCAGAAGATGATACTGGAATGATTCTGTCAGTTTATGTACTTCCTGATAAGCACTGGGATCTTCATACTTAAAACCTTTCTTAGCAAGGTAGTGTGCCAGACCGATGAAACCGATGCCTAGGGAGCGACGAGAGAGGGTGCTACGACGTGCTGCGTTGACAGGGTAAGACTGGTAGTCGATGAGTTCTTCCAGACCACGAACAGCAAGGTCAGCAAGGTCTTCCATCTCATCCAGACTCTTCAACTTACCAACGTTGATAGCAGACAGGATGCACAGAGCAATCTCTCCTGCCTCTTCGTCTATGTGATTGATAGGATCAGTGGGAAGAGTGATCTCCTGACACAGGTTGGACATGTTCACCTTGTCCTTGAAGGACGAGTGTGAGTTGCAGTGGTCGATGTTCATCAGGTAGATACGACCAGTCTCAGATCTCTCTTTCAGAAGGTCGAGGATAAGTGCTTGGGCATTGATGGTTGTTCTAGGGATTCGATCGTCCTGTTCGTAACTACGGTACAGATCGTCAAAGCCATCAGTCCCGAAAGCATCATAAAGGCCAGGGACATCATGAGGACTGAAAAGTGAAACGTCTCTGTTTGAGATGAAACGCTCATAGAATAGTTTTGAAATCTGAATTGAGTAGTCGAGTTTTCTGACACGATTGTCCTCCGTTCCTTTATTATTTTTGAGGACAATGATGTCCTCTATTTCTTGGTGCCAGATGGGGAAGTGGACAGTCGCGCTTCCACCTCGTATGCCATTTTGAGTGCAGCATCGGACAGTGCTCTCAAATTTTTTGAGGAATGGTACAACACCTGTGTGTTGAACCTCGCCGCCCCTGATCTTACTGTTGATGCCACGGATTCGACCTGCGTTGATGCCGATTCCTGCGCGTTGAGCAACATAATAACCGATAGCCATGTCAGAACTAAAAATACTATCGAGGGTGTCATCAACATCAACAAGCACACAGCTCGCAAATTGTCGAAGTGGAGTTCTAACCCCTGCCATGATAGGTGTGGGAATGTTGATCTTGTGTCTGCTGATTGCGTCGTAGTATCGTCTGACATATTCGATCCTGGTGTCCTGGGGATACTGTGCGAACAGAGTGGCAGCGATCAGCATGTACATGAACTGAGGGGTCTCGTAGACCTGTCCACTGCTCCTGTCCTGTACCAGATATTTATCTGTAACCTGTCTCAATCCAGCATATGTAAAGAGAAAGTCACGATCATGATCGATATAACCATCCAGTTCATCCCACTCTTCCTTGGAGTAGTAGTTCAGCAGGTCAGCATCATACACACCCCACTCAACACCACGCACCACCTGGTCGTAGATAGACGGATGATTGTCAGGATGATCCCAGTACACAGACTTCCTCAATGAGAAGAGGAGCAGGCGTGCAGCAACGAACTGATAGTTAGGAGCATCAAGAGTGATCAGATCGTTAGCAGAACGAATCAAGATCTCTTGAATATCAGATGTAGCAATACCATCAAAGAATTGCAGGTTAGCATTCATCTCAACCTGACTTTCTGACACACCAGCAAGGTCCTTGCAAGCGTGCTCTACCATTACATGAATCTTATCGAGAGTAAGTTCTTCAACCGTGCCGTCTCTCTTTACAACCGTGGTGCTCATACTTGTTTCCAGTCTGTGAATTTTAGTTTGGCTTCTAAACCAGAGTAGGTGTTGCGTTTAATTATATCAGAAGGATTCAATCCTGCCAACACCATATCATTGATGTCCTTTTGTTTTACTTCCCTTGGCCAGATAACCACCTTCTCCTTGCTTCCGATGGCAGCGTCAATCCGTGACACGATTTGTCTATTGCGGGGCTCGTTGTCGAATACCCAGACCCTATCCTTATAAGGAAGAGTGCGGTGGTCAACATCGCTCCCACACATAGCAACAGCATTGGTAATGAAAGCACTGTCGAAGGGTCCTTCTGTGACATAAACTGTTTCCTCAGGATTAATGTGGTCACATCCGAATAGTTTCAGATGATCTTCAAAGATGATAGTTACATATCGAAGATTCGACTTTGGAGCCAGAGAGCGACCCTGGCATCCAAACCAAGTACCGTCCTCGCGAAGGAGAGGGATAATAATTCTAGGTCGATCGTTCTGTAAGTTCTCAAAGGTCTGCTTCTGAGTGTTGACCCACCTCTTGAATTTATCGACATAGAAAAATCTACCGAGTTGGTCCTCAGGTATCTGTCTGTCGATCAGGTATTGCTTGGCGGGATGTCCATTATTTAGGTCATTGATACTTGTAAGACCTGATACATCCTTCTTAGCAAAGTGTGGTTTACTGTCAGGGACTACTGGGTTAGCAGTAACTGTGCCTTTACCAGTCCTACCCTGACGATACTTCTCCATCTGGTACTCAGAGTACGTGTTGGGATCAATATCTTTCAAGAAGTTAGGCAGCGTTCTACCCATGCCACAGTTGTGACACTTGTAGACATAGCGACCCTTCATCTCAAAGAAGTATCCTCGTGCCTTGTTCTTATGCTTCTGTGAGTCACCACAGTATGGACAACGAAAGTTGAAGAGTCCGTTCTTGACCTTCTTAAACTTTTCTAGTCTCCACGACAAACGGGAGATGTACATCTCGTCCAACATGACCAAGCACTCCACTGCCTGTCATCGTAGCAGGGGTTGCCACCTTTGTCCAGACGGGTACTGCCACCTGTGCGATCGTCACGATCGTTGCGAGCACAGCAGTGGCACCAATAACAAACTTAGTATTCCTTTCTACCTTCTTCTCTAACTCTTTGAACTTACTATCAAGATTCTCAAACATACGATCATCATACTTCTGATGATCTTCAATCATTTTCATAATGGTCATATTGGTGCGCTCACCTTCATCCAGGCGATTCTCGTGGCGCTCCAAAACGATAGCAATCTTGTTGCTGTTGTCAGAGATCGTGCTGACAGCACGCTCCAACTTATCAAGCATCTCTTTCGAGAGGTCTTCGTAAATATCTAACTTGGATTCTAGAACTTGAAGTTTAGCAAGACCAAATGCCATGTTACTGCGCCTGCAATGCCTGTTGTCTTTTATCCCAATAGAATTTTATAACTTGGTTAGGGTACAGTCTAGTAACCTTAAACTTCTTCGCCACCTCTGGACGATACATCTTTCTCAGTTCAATCTTTACTTGTGCCTCAGACTTTCCGTAGAGAATAAAGTCTTGGGCATCGTCGTACTGTACTCGAAAGGGAAGATAGTTGGCGGGAGCATGTTCCTGCAACTCCTCAGTCTTCAACATCTCACCGACAGACTTCTCAAACTTACGCTTCTTTGGTTTCTTTCTAGTCAGACGTGTGATACCAGGCGGTTCATGAGACGGCGGGAGAGCAGTCTCAGCACCAGTACCAACTGAATTAGTAGGAGCGTCTTCGTTGATCACAGTTTGTCCAGAGTATCTTTTATTAGTTGGTCAGTAGGAACCATGTCTAGGGTCCCACCGTCAGGATAACGGTTCAGATAGATCACAAAGGTCTTCAAGGATGACCAATACTCTCGTTCCAACTTGTACATCAGCAGAGGGAGAGTGCCCTCGCCAAATACATTGAAGAGAACGATCAAGTGATTCAATATAAGATTGGTTCTAAGAACCCCAGAACTGTGATAGCGTTTCAGTAATCGTTTGAGATACTTAAACTTCTTCATGTCTTCCATGAAGTCGTCTACTGTCACAGACTGGGGGTTCTCATAGTGCTTGATGGCAAACATCAAGTGGTTATGTTCATTCAGTTCATCAAATCTCATAATAAAGTGTGGTTAGTATCAAGTGCCGAAGGTTACGGTTGCTGCACCATCAGAGATCACTTCCTCTGTACCACCTGCCGAGGTGATCTTGACGCGATACTTGTAGCCATCGAGAGAACCATCAGCGAGACCACTGTAAGCAAGAGTTGCGGTCGTGAAGTCTGCATAGGTGATTCCTGCGTCGAGAGATGCAGAGATGTTGACCCAACGTGTGGTGGCGTTGGCGGTCTGTCTCTGCCATTGATATGTGAGAGCACCAGGGGTGCCAGTTGTGCTTGTGGTGAGGGTAAAGGTGCCTGCGCCAGAAGCAGAGGTGCTGTTTGCGGGTTGCACGTCGATGACCACTGCCGATGCCACGTCTGCTGCGATGGTGTCGTCAGCAAGAGTTTCGTTGGCGTTGAGGTCAGGGTTAGCAAGCACCATCAGGTGCTCTGCCTTGTGACGAGTGCGACCATTGTGGTCAGTGTAGGTTCTATATGCCCACCAACCAGGGGCAGTGATACCACGGGACTTGTTTTCTTCTAGTCCTGCTTCTGTGTCGTCAACAAACACAATCGTCTCTGAGGCAGAACCGCTGCCGTTTCCACGGGTCAGTGCTACCTTGTCACGATTTGCCGTTGCGTCAGTTCTCCCATAAAGAGACATGTGTGCTTACTCCAATTCGGTTCCTATTACTTATTTATAAAAAAGAAGAGACCGAACTGGTCGGTCTCAGTGCATCAACCCTCTCGAACTTCGAGAGCCTGTTTGACTTTCTCAAACAATTCATCATCAGCAGTTGTCTTAGTGAGTTTAACTGCCTTGCCTACGATCAGAAGGCAGAGGTCGATGAGTTTCTCACCGAGTTCTGCATCATCAGGGATCTTGGCAACAGCAGCATCTACAACTTTATATGCCAGAGGCAGAAGAAAAGATACCATGACCTTATAGAATAGACTATATTCTATATAGGCTTACTTGTATCCTTTTGCTTTGCGGTCGTGATCGATCGTCATCTGCATCATCTTCTGCTTCATACGCTCCTTGGACTTCTCCTTTGCTTTGGAGTCGTCTGCCTTAGGGGCGGTGCCACAGGATGCTTCGTCAACGACTTCGGTCTCTTCCTTGCGAACGTCGTCGCCAGGCTCGTACCACTTGCCGTCACCATCAGAGTCCTGCCAACGCTTACCAGCCTTAGCAGCCTTGATGTGCTTCTCTTTGGCTTTCTTCTTGGCGGATTCTCTCAGTCCCTCCACCTCAGAACGTACAAGTTTTCTTAGTGATTCAGACATGAGGTCCTCTTTCTTAGGGTTAATGATGACGTTTCCTTTCTTTTTTGTGGTCGTCACCTCTTTGTTTTGATCAGGCTTCATCGTTGATTCCTAACTCTGCTCGCCAGTTATATGTAGTCTCTTCGCCCATGCGTCTCGCAACGCCACGAGCACCACGGGATACTGCACGGGCAGCACCACCGACGACTTTCTTAATACCTGACTTAATTCTATCGCGCAGTCGTACACGATTCTCGTTGCCACCACCAGAGGAGGAGGACGACGAGGAGTCACCAGGAGACTGAGACTTGGAGACAGAGGAACCACCAGCGGGCTTGCTGTCGCCGCCACCAGATCCACTTGAACCACGCTCGTATCCCTTCTTAAAGTTGCTGACACCTGCCTTAGCAGCACGACCAGCAGCACCAGCAGCATACCCTGCTGCCTTAGCAGCACCAGCACCTGCCTTCTTCAAACCAGACTTGACGGCAGATCCAGCAGACTTCAATGCTGCCTTCAACTTCTCGCCACGACTGCTGCTAGAAGAAGAACCACTACCAAGGCGACTACGTGCCTCAGCACCAGCGTCCTTACCTGCGGTCTGACCTTCGCCAGATGCAGCAGAGGACTTGTTCTTCAAGCGAAGGGCATTGACCTTAGCAGGACTGGTGACCTCAGTCAGCAGTTCTACGTCATCGATCATGTCCAGTGCTTCGGTGAGATACTCACCATCCAGTTCCATCAGTGCCTCAACACAGATGTCATGGAGTTCTTCAAAGGAGAAAGAATCAAATGCTTCATCAGAGATAATCTCTTCGACGAATGCTTCAAAGTCTTCCTTCTTCAAATTCGCTTTGCGGTATGCAAGATCTGCTCTGCTGCCCTTGTCCATCTTGCCTTGGGACTTGGGTTTTGTCTTGCCACCTTCGTCAGGTTGAGAACCAGGATTTGCTGCCTTGACTCTACGACCATGGGTGTATTCAGCACCACTCATCTTAGAGTCGCCAGAGACCATCTTGCCACCTTGGGAACGGTCATCCTTGTACTCAGCAGAGGATTGACCATGCTTACCTTTGTAGCGTTCGTCAATCTGATCCTCTTCCTTCACACAGTTAGGAACTTCCTTGCCACCTTTCTTCTTGGTGCCCTGTGCTTTGTAACCTGCCCAGCATGTCTTAGCACCCACGTTCTTACGTGCTTGCTTCATACCCTCGTGGAGTTCGTCGATGTCAACGTGCTCACGTTGCATGTTGAGACCGATGTCCTCGGGTGCCTTGGCAGTCTTTTCCCCTTTCTTGCCAACAACAGAGTAACGACCATCAGACTTCTTACCAGTGATGACCATTGACTGACCACCCTGGGAAATTACGCGACCGATGTTACGATCATCTTTGAACGCAGCCTTGTTCTTGTCGATCAGTGCCTTATCAATCGGGAACCCAGCATAACCTTCAACGACTTCCTCATGGGTATCGATGATGTCTGCTACTGTCAGGACTGCCTCATGCATTTTGGCAGTTGGTGCCTTCTTGCATTCGTATACGCAGTCGAGAATAGTTCTTTGCTCTGCCTCGGAAAACCCAAGCAGGGCGGCAGATACCTTGATATCGAGCATTGATCTAGGGAAAAGTATAGTATTATTTATTCTTGATAGACTTTTGGTTCTTGGTGAACTCGCTGAACTTCTTAATTTCCTGTCCAGGAGTCATGTTTTGAACCGCCATTCTATATGTATCGGTGCCGACTTTCCAGTCGTTACCACTGCCATCGTCGGCAGAATAATTGCTTTGATTCTCTTGGTTGACCTCGGTCACATGCTGCAACCATGCACGGTGCTCACCACCGAGACCATCTTCCATGATGATGTAGTTAGGACCACGGTGTACGATCTTGCCGACCATACCACTGTCATCATGCTCTACGATAGCACCCACCTTGAAGATGTGTTCGAGCATATAGTAGTCGCGGAAGGATTCGAGATCTAGTTTAGGAGCATAGTCCCAAACAGATTCTGCAACTGCCTTCTCTTTCTTCTTAGCAGGTTTCTTCTCTGCTTTCTTAGGAGGTGTCATGCCATCGAGGACATGCTGCATCATCTCCTTAGACTTCTTGTAACCGCCAGTTCCCCCATGGAAGGAGTCGTGGTCACCTGCTTGTGCATGGGCTCGCATCTTGGAAGCAGACAGGGTTTCGATAGGATCATCACTATCATCATTTCGAGCGCCAGCAGACTTAATGTTAATTGACTTGAAGTCATAGTGCTTACCATTATACTTCTGGGTCAGCTTCTCAAACTCTTTCACACGGTCATCACCAACCACCATGGTGACATGCTCGTGTCCCTCATCATGGAGGTCACGAAGGATGTCAAAGATGTTTCTATGTGCCTCAGAGTTCTGGATAGCATCCTTGTGTTGCTTGAACATACCACGCATGTGTTCAATCTTCTGCTCGGGGTGCAGAGGATTCTTCTTGTGGTCCTGAGATCTAGAAGGGTAGATACGATAGTTGCCAGAGTCACCAGCGTGAGACTTCACAGCATCCAACAACTTACCATGACCAGCATGGGGTGGGTTGAACCTACCGAATGTGATCGCGACATGCTTGTCAATTAACTCATTCTTCTTTGAAGTTGATTTCTTGGCAGCCTGTGCTGCTTCGATAATGAACTGACGAAATCTCATTTGCCCCAATCTTTTGCTACGGTGAAGTTTGCACGAGAGAATTCAAGTCTATCAACAAGTTTGACAGCAGTGCCATCCTTGATTGCCACAAATCCTTCTGGACTCGTGACCTTGTAACCTTTCTCATCTTCTAGAAATGTGCCAACCCCCTCAATCTTTTTGAGGCGGTTGATGATCTGTTCTTTCGCGGTGATAAGATTTTTGAATCCTGCCAACGCACGATATATTTCAGACTTATTATTATTTAGGTAATCAATCGCTTCCTGTTTCTTAATCTGCCACTTCTCTTTTGCCTTGGGTGTCTTCACACCTGCTTCTTTCATGGCATAACGAGACTCAACAAACAGTTTGAACTCAACTAACATCTGCTGAGTGGAGGTAGGGATCTTACCTTCCTTGATCTTCTGGTTGAAGAAGATCTTAAACAGAGCAGCAGGTTCCATGCCCGTCAGTCTGCCACCAATCTGGTTCAAGAAGTTACGAGACGCCCTGAGGTTCTGCTTGGCAACACGCATACTATTGTTGATCTTGCTCATCTCAGCAGGACTGAGGTTTGCGATGCCGTTGGTGTTCTGGAACTCGGCAGAGAATACTGCCACATCAGAAACACTTTGAAGATTACGAACGTTAGCACCAAAAGATGCCGCCATTTGAGCAAGTGTGGGTCCATTGTATGTTGTGTGGAAGACGATACCAACCTTAGAATTACCTACCTTGGCACCCATCTCAGTTGCTTTCTCAACACAGTAAGTAATCGTGTTGGGTTTGAACTTGTAGCACTGCTTACCACCCATGACAGTCAAAGGAGGAGTGTCTGTGTAGAGCAGGTCCCCTTGCAGCACACCAGTGATAGGAAGTTTAGACAGGTAGTCATAGGCAGCGATCAACTTAGGATGCACACCTGTACCACCGTACCACATGTCAATCTCTTCATGTGAATAGCAGACCTTGGGTTCGGTCTTAGCGAACACAGACTTGGTGCCGACAAAGAACATGTCAGTCTCAGGGTCGATGCCACAGATGATAGCAGGAGCACCATCCCACTTCACCGTCACCTTAGTATTGCCACCACCCTTACCAGTGGTCAGCATACCTTTGAGTCCTTCCAGGAATCCTAGTGCGTTCTCGGCACCAGCATAACCGTTGTTGAAGATGTCATCTTCCAGGTGTTCGAGGTGAGTATTCTTGCTCATGGTTGGACTCCGACTTTATCGCGGTAAGGGTTGCCGATGGATGACTTCTCTCTCAGGTAATACTCATCGTTGGGTTTGAGGTTGTTCTTCAAGTGGTTCTCCATGTAGAAGACAGGCATTCCTCTGTTCGTTGCGAACTTGTAGTAGGTCACCTCCTGCATCACGAAGTTCTGGATCACGTTACGATAGACCAGAGCACCCTCCTTGCTGATCTTACGAAGTGCCATCTGGCAGATGAGAGATGCGATACCGACCTGTCCACTGCTGTGCTTGGGTGCGTTCCAGTAGTCCTTGGCATCAGTATAGTACATGTCTGCCAGTTCCAACCACCAGGCTTGTGCCGCTTTGACATCTGTCTCTGATGGATCACCACCTTTGACCATCTTATCAATGTTGGTCACCACGTTACGGGGCAGTTTGTGTTTGAGAGTGGTGTCTTTGGCGAGGACTTCCAGTGCCAAGAACGATCCTTGCTTCACTCTATTGTCGGCCAAGACTTCTAGAATCTTGAACTCAACAGTCTTCTTATAATCTTTAACCCACTTAGAGTTTTTCTTCTTGTCAAGCAGACTGATAATATCTTGTGGTTTGACAACGTTAGTTGTCTTGCTGATCTTCTTCACTGAGAAAGGATACTCTCTATCCTCATCGTCATAGATCATGAAGTCAATCAATGGTTCATTACCAGCACCAGGAAGAAAGACCTGTGCATTCTTCTTGGTTAGTTTTCCATACCCTAGTTTGTCAAGTTCAGCAGCACCACGTTCTAGGACACACAGAGGAGCAGTGATCTCAGAGAAGTCTTTCTCAATGTTGTTCATAATATCAATGTACTCAGACGCTGCTAGGTCTGCATACGCTTTGACTAGTTCTTTCTTCTCAGTAGCACCATGATGCATACAGAACTCAGTCAGTTCTTTCAAGTATTCTTTGATGACCAGTTGTAGATCATCACGCTTCTCAATAGCAGCAAGAACTTTCTTGTAGTAAGTTTCAAATGACATCTTCTGATCCAAAGGGATGTCAAACTCCTGAGGTTTTAACTCAGGCATCTTCTTCTTCCCTGTGGCAGACCTGGGTTTACCCAGCATGGGGGTGGAGATCCACCCCGTCTTGTCATTGTCATAGATGACTTCTATTCTAGCCTGGTAACTGTTACCACTGATGGGTTTCACATGAACCCCACTTCCTTTGGAAACAGTCCCTACCTTCTTTGTACTCTTTGCACCGTCGTAGACTGGGATATCCTTCTTGGCAAGAATCTCAAACCCTTTCATGTAGTGACGCTTGTAGTCGTCCCACGCTTCTTTGATTGTCCTTGCCATCGAAGAATTGATTCGTCGAGACTATTTATCCTCTTCCTTGGTCTGCTTGTTGAAACCAAAGGGACCCAACTTGTCCTTGACTCGTTCCTTGATCACCTGTGCAGACAGTGCTTCCATAACTTTCAGAACGTCCTCTGCCTTAGCACCAAGTTGAAGACGTTCTTTCACGAAGTCATACTTCTGGAAGAACTCATCTGATACGTTCTTGTAATCATCAACTGTAATTGGTTCTGTCATCGTCCAAACCTCCTGTCCATTCTAAGTTTTACATAATACATTCCAATAACCCACAGGGAGAAGAGGAACCCCTCCCCGTAGTCCATAGAGTTCCAAGCGTGTACAACGTCCATCAGATGTCTCCCTCAGCACGGTTCTCAGACTCTTCAATAGAGAAACTGCCATCAGCATAGCGGGCAGCAAGTTTCAGAGAGTTGATGTAGAGAACATGATCCAGAGTCACGTCCAGAGCAAGTGCTGCTTGTGCAGCATACCACATGATGTCACCGAGTTCCTTGACCAGGTGATCCTTGTTGGCATCGTTCCAGGGTTTACCTTGGAACTTCAACTTCTTGACGATCTCCATGAACTCACCAGACTCAGCAGAGAGACCAGCAGCAGCAGTGTCGAGACGTGCAATGTTGCAACCGTCGTCATGCAGACTACGGAGACGCTCGATATACTTTGCCTGATCCTTACTAGGTTCAGAGCAGGTCTGATCAGCAAATGCCAGATACTTGTCGAGGTCAACACGGAAACGTTCTTCCTTCTTACCTGCTGCTGCTTTCTTTGCTGCTTCCTTCTCTTTGATCTTCTCGGCAGTCACCCAAGCATTGAAACCTTTCTTGTTGATGAATTCCTCAGGAGTCTTGGGAGTATCCTCCTGCATATCATTCAACGTCTTGTTCATATCCTCTTTGAGATCCTCAGCTTTGTTGTTGAGTTCCTCTGCCGCCTTCGATTGGCGATCGGTTTCGTTGAAGTTTACGTTAGCACCTGCTTGAAAGTCGCGTGCTCGTTTGTCGTTAGTCATACTTGCCAGGAGTCAAATTTACTAGTGGATTTAGTCTCAATGATATTGTCATCGATGTCTTGACCAGAGTCGATGATGTTGTCTTGGGCAGACTGGTCACAATCATACAGTCTCATCTTCGCTCTGTCAATACCTATCACGAACCTCTTGTTCATGGTCGGGTCATTGTATCTATTCTTCAACTGCTTGACCATAATCTGACCTGCTGCTTCCATGTCCTCAGTAGAAATCAAAGCGACCATGAGGTCAGCAGTAGCAGGTAGACCGAAGGACTCACTGGTGTCAGTGATCTCCACATCAGAGTTACCATAACCAGAGCGAGTGGTCTGAGTAGCAGATACGATAGGGACATTACATTCAACAGCAAGACCACGCAGTTCTTCTGCAATAGACTTGATGAATGTATAGGAGTTGACCACAGCATTCTTGTATCGTGCAGATGCACAGATGTTCAGATAGTCAACGAAGATAATGTCAGGAGCAAACCCACGCTTCATGCTCAGTTCGTTCAACAGAGACTTGAAGTGGTTGACGTGAGCAGAAGCAGTGGGGTATTCCTTGATCACCAGACGACCATTGGTCTTACTGTTGACTTTATCTACTTTGTTTCTGAACTGCTGCTTCGTGAATAGAGGATCGGAGAGTTGTTTGATTGGTACGTCGAGGAGGTTTGCGTCAATTCGCTCAGCAATTTTCTCCTCTGCCATTTCAAGTGTGATGTAGAGAACGTTCCTTCCCTGCATGAGACAGGCGCTAGCCATGTGGCACATGAATAGACTTTTCCCGACACCCGTACCAGCAAGAGCGATGTTGAGAGTCTTGCTAGGGAGACCACCTTTCGTAATCTTGTTAAAGTATTCAAGGTCGAACGGTATCTTATCCTCTTGTTGGTGGTAGAAGTCGTAGCGGTCATCTGCATCTAGTAAGTAATCGTGTCCAACAGTATCATCAAAGCATGTACCCAATGCCTCGCTCATGATGTGAGGGATAGCATCTTTGGTGCGAGTCTTGTCTTGCCCATCAGCAATCTTGATGGACTCCATCAAGGCAAGATAGATCGCACGTTCCTTACACCACTTCTCAGTAGTGTCCATCAACCACTCATCGTTATACTGAGTGTCATCAATCTTGTTATCAAGGAAGTCTTCGATCTCCTTGACGACCTCTGCACTCAGGTCTCTCCTCTTATCGATCTCAATTTTGAGAGCGGTAGTTTCGGGAGGAGTATTGTACTCTGTTACATACTCATTGATCTCGTTGAAGAGAACCTGATGAGGAACAGTATCGAAGTATTCATCTTTAAGGAAGGGCAGAACTGATCGGAGGTAAGTCTCCTCGGTGATCAGTTTGCTCAACGCAATTTCTTCGATCTTTTGCATTAGAGATAATGTAAGTAGGTTCCGATGATATATTTGTTCTCAGACAGGGGTGGTAACCCCGCATGAGGGAAGGTCCAGGTCGGTGGAAACAGCAGACAGGTGCCTGCTTTGGGCTTGACCTTCATGCCCAACTTAGTAAACCACGTCTCTCCCCCTTTGTCAACATCATTGAGATAGAAGAACAATGCAAGGAAGCGACGGGCGCTGCTGTGGTCACCCACATCAACATGAGGATCAAAACGATCCTCATCAGCAGCAACATACTTTTTCAATCGAATCTGTTCCAGAGCATTCTCCTGTGGCCAGTTCTCACTACACCCAACATCTTCCATGTACCTATTAGATACTTGCTTGATCGCTTCGATCAGTCGGTTGTGAACCTTGACCCACTTAGACTCGGGGTTCTTCTCAGCATACTCAGTCACGTTGAACTGGTGGAACTGAGGACGACCCTGCCTGTCCCAGTATTCATAGTTGATGTCACGCTGCATGTCCATGATGTTCTTGATAACGTTCTCATCAAGAATGTTGTCATAGACTTTGATGTAGTCTTTAAGATCCATAGGTGAACTCCTTCTCTGCTGCCTTGTCAAGTTGATTCATGATTTCGGGGGTGAAGTATTTCTCGGGATCAGCGAGAATAGACTTAGGAAAAAGATTAGATTCACCAATCTTGTAGCGATTCCCGATCCGCTCGAAGACTCCGTGCTTCTCACCCAGTTCCAGTAGTCCGTAATACTTGTCCAGTCCACGCTCGTCATAGAACAACCTCGTTTCTACCTTGACATTCTCCTTGGTGAATCGAGACTTCTTGGTCTCGCACTTGATGATGTTGCCCACCACCTGTGTGCCATCCTTCTCCTTTGACTTGCTCAGATAGATGATAGTCGATGCAGCGTATTTAAGTCCACTACCACCGCCCATTTCTTTCATTGGCACATAGGCACCCACCACATCATAGGTATGGTTGGTCACGATCATGGGGATGTTTGCCTTGCCCAGTTTCAGGGTCAGCACACGGAAGATAGACTTGACCACCTGAGCACGGGTCATGTCACGAGTGTCCTTGCCTGCCTCGGTGTCTTCCACTTCCTTAGAGGTGGACAGCATACCCAGAGAGTCCAAGCAGAACATCAAAGGTTTACGATCTGATTCTTTCTGTGCCAGATACTTGTCAACAATCTTGATCGCTTGCTGACGGAACTCTTGCACAGTGACAACAGGAACGATGATCATGCGAGACGAATCGATACCACGAGTCTCGATCATATCCTTACTAATGGCAGACTCACTCTCGAAATAGATGCATCCAGCATCAGGATCAGAATCAAGGAAATGACGAACGATACTAAGAGTATAATAAGTCTTACCAGTGCTCGACTCTCCTGCAATAGCAGTAACTTTGTTGGAAGGAATACCTCCATAGATCGAACCACTAACCACGGCGTTAAAAAGATAGCACCCAGTATCAATGAAAGATGCAACGTCGCCAGCAGCAACTCCCTCACTAACGACACCAGCATACTCATTGCCGATCTCCTTTACTACATCATTTAGGAAACTCATCCGAATAGAAACTCCAACGTGTGTACTTTTTCTGGTGTCCAACCAATGGCGTCAAGGACAACCCTGACGGGACTGAGGAAACTCTTCTCGAACTGCTGTTCATAGTCAACAGAACCATGGACGCCAAACTCTTTGGGTAGAGTCTGGAAGAACGAGACTACGTTCTCACCGATCCTGTTTGGTTTCCTGAGGTAGATGAACTTGATCTTCTCTCCCTCTTGGATGAGGGGATACTTGTGAGCAAGTTTCAACTTCTTAACGTAGTAATTATACAGCAAACTACCACGTACGTGCATGGGACATCCCTTACCATAGATGTGACTAGGTGACGAGAACTTACCAAGGTTGTTGCAACTGCGTGGGAAAGCAATGTCTTCCAGGGGAAGACTCTCGAACTCCTTACGGAACTTGGCGATGTATCTCTGCACCTCGTCTTCCGTACCGTTCATGACCACTTTCAGTGCATCTTTAATAGCACCACGACAGGGAGCAGGAGTCGAAGACTTCACTGCTTCGATACCCATGATCTTCAACTTGGGTTTCTCATAACGCACACCCTCACTGTCCCAAACGTTGAGGATGTATCTCTTCTTAGCAGTCCAAACACCACGGTCAGCGATGTTCTCCCGCTTCATTTGCATCTTCTGGTCATACGCTGAAACGTACGTCGCCAACTCTTGATATGAACGTTCGATAAAAGGTTCCAGTTTCTCGTGGCAGATCTTATCAAGTAGAGTGACAACCGCTGCTTTATCGCCAGACTTATCACTAAGAAATTTAGTAACAAGAGGTCCAAGATTAAGATAGATCGAATCAGTGTCTGATGCGATGACATAATCCTCTCCCTCTGTTTGCAAAATCTTATTTAGGTAATCGTTTACCTTGTTCTCGATCCAACGAATCGAGACTTGACCCGAGAGAGTGATCGCCTCAGCATTTGCCAGATTGTAATAGCGGAAGTATTGGTTTCCGATGGCACCATAGGCAGAGTTGAGTTGGATCTTTCGTGCCATCTGGATGTTGTTGAATCGGGCAACATCTTTTTGAAGTGACGAGGTTTCTGATGCTGACTTGGAATGTTCCAAGGACTGTTTAGCGGCAAGCATCTTCTTCTTGTATATCTTTCGGTCATCGTAGATCCGTTGCATCATTTCAGGTAGGAACCCGTGGATGTCCTTACGATACTGAGCACCGTTAGCACACACGGCAAACTCCCCGTCGATCTCCACCTCTTTATCAAGCAGTTTGTCAACAGTCACCGTGGGATGACGCCTCTCCACCAAGGTCTCTGGGGAGATGTTGTACTGCATGATCAGGTGGGGATACAGGGAGTTCAGGTCAAAGGACACCACCCAGTCATATCCTCCTGGGATAGGTTCCTTGACATATGCACCAGCATACTGATCGTTCTTGCTGCTGCTGATCTTCGGGGGCACAACGATGTTACGTTGCTTCAAGTCATTGTAGATGAGGGTGTCCCACATCCTGACCTGAGAATACACATCACCAAGGTTTACCTTGGCGTCATAGGCAAGAGTGAGTGCCAACTCGATCAGTTTCATCTTGTCTTCCAGACGGTCAACAAGTTCTACGTCAACGATGTTGTACTCAACAAACTTCTGCCAGTCCTTAGTGTAGAACTCTTTGAAGTTCTCATACTCACTGTGGTCGATCTTCGCCTGACCCAGTTCTACATTTGCAATGTGATCCAGACGATAAGATTCCTGAGCAGAGTATGTAAACTTCTTGTAGAGATCAAGGTAGTCTAGGATAGCGACACCACTGATGTCGTAAGAGATGTGCTTACGATTGTGGATCTCGATCTCTCTTTCAAGCACACGGTTCCAAGGGGAGAGGGACTTCTTCCACTTCTCCCCAAGCACCCTTTCAAGACGACGGCAGATGTAAGGAATATCATACAGGTTGCAGTTCCAACCAGTGATGATGTCAGGCGTATGGTTGATCCACCAGGAGTGAAAGTCTTCCAGCATCTCCTGCTCCTTCCAGAAGACACGATACTCCGTGCCTGCTGGTTCAAATTCCCTAGTCCCCCAAGTTATCACCTCCTTGGTGGCGAGATTCTTAACGGTGATGCAAAGCATCTCTTCCTGGCAAGCCTCTACTGAGGGGAAACCGTTGTCACAACCCACTTCGATGTCGATCGTATAGATCTTCATCTGGGACATATCAAACCGAATCTCATCGGGGAATTTGTCTGCGATGAACTGATAGATGAACCTATCATACCCATGCACTTCCATACCATCGACTGCTTCGTACTGTTCAATGAACTTACGAGCATCTCTTGCCCCATCGAATTTCTTCGGGTGAGCATATCGACCATCCAGAGTCCTGAACTTGGACTCCTTCTGCTGGTTCTGTGGCACAAAGAACAGAGTAGGACGAATCTTCTCCCTGTATTGAACAGGTTCTCCGTGCTCGTAACCCCGATAGAGGATGTCGTCACCGAGAAGAAGTACGTCCGTGTAAAATTTCATCAAGTCATCGCCTTGTAACTGTCTGCCAGGTCAGCAGACGGATCAAGTATAGTAAAGATGAGGTCAGAAGTCAAGAAAAGATCACGTTGATCTGTGTGCAGAGGGAACTTGGTTAGAGTGCCGTCCTCATGCACACGTACACACTTCTCAATCAGGATCGACGGTTCCTCGTCCAGCTCCGTCATCATCCCCATCAGGTACAGACTCGGATCGTTCTTCAACAACATCAATTTCAGCATTTTTCGCAGTAAGTTCTTGGTACTTGGACACTACATTCTCCAAAGGAGTGTAGATGAATGACACTGAGGGCAGCGGCACATAGATGAAAGGAGAGGCAGAGAATGGCACGAATGCTTGGAACTCTACATCGACATTATCGAGGGTGGTGGGTTCACCATAGGTAGGTTCTTCAAACAAATTCTGTGGTGGTGCCTGAATCACCATGGTGTAAGGCATCTCCAACTTGTATGCGAGAGGTGGTTGGTCTTCACCTTGACGCATCTCAAATACATTAGCGATTACGTCCTCGCCGTTTTGCATTCTTACGATTCTTACGGTCATAGTCTTTTTGCATAAGGTTTTCATAGGTGTACTTCACCATGTCGGTGAATGCACGTCGCGCTCCGATGTTCTTCTCATCGGCAAGGATGTGAACATACTGCATAAACAGTTCCATCTCCTCAGGTGGAATGTCTACGGTCAGTGTTTCACTCTTTTCTGTGTACGCAGGACACAGATTAACATACATGTTCATGGATACCTCCAAACAAAAAGAGACCCCGCTGAGCGGTGGTCTCTTTGGTTGTACACTATATATCAGTAATCATCTAGGTAACTCTGACAAGTGTCTGGATTCTTCTTGCACCAGTTCCTGACATAAGAATCAGCATCTTGTTCCATAGTGTAGTGGGCGTGGTTGTGTGCCAAACCCACGACGATCAAGAACCCAACAAGCAAACCATTAAGCAGAGTCACTGGATGCGTCAGCACCCTCTGAATTAATTTCATAGAGTTTCAGCTTCTGATGGTCAGGAATGATCTTCCGTAAGTTTACCACAAGCATTCCGTTTTTGAAGTCCACTGTCGTGACTTCCACATCATCTGCTAAGTTGAATCCTCTGGCGAAGGTTCGGGTGGCAACCCCGCGATGCATGTACTCCTCTTCACCCTTACTCTTCGCCGCCTTAGACCTGACCAGGAGGACGTTACTCTCAGTAGAGACTTCAATTTCGTCCTTGTCCCAGCCAGCAAGTGCCATCTCGATCCTCCACTTCACCTCAGATTCCTTCACGAGGTTGTAAGGGGGATACGCTTCATTTACAGACCCTGTTCCATATGAATGTAGTCTGTACATTAGATCATCATAACCGACGCTATATCTTTCGACAGCATCCACCACGGCATTAAGATCTTTCGCCGTGAACTTTCTCAGTCCAGTCATTGTACTTCTCCTAGTAAGCGAGATTAGATTGTGTGGTCCCCGAAGGCAACCACAGTTATTTAGAGAAAATGCCTCAATCTTTAATAACGGAGAACCGTATTAAAAGTTTCGGTTATCAGTAACATTTTGGACACATGTCCTTTTTACTAAATAGAGATAGGTTCCCAAACAATGCACGATGAAGAAGTTACTTCCTCTCGTAATGCTTCTGATGACCGCTGGCGCTGCACAGGCAGGCGGACTCGTTACAAAACATGCTTCTAGTGTTCAACTGACTGTTGATGCTGCAAGAACTACTGCCACAAGAATGGGTAACTCCTACTCTGTGTCTGGTAGTGGTGTTGTTACTGACGTTGGTGGCACTGGTACTGCTGACCTTAGTGTTGGTGGTCTTGGCACCCTGACTAATGGTGCTGCTGCTGGTTCTTTTGCAACTGCAACACAAGCAACCTCTGGCAACTCCTTCTCTTTCAGCAACTCCTTTACCGCTGGTGATGCAACAATCACAACTGCTCCTACTGTGGGTGATGTGAGTCCATTCTCCAATCAGACTTCATACACAGCAGGAACTGCTGGGACTCTGGCAGGTACTGTAACCACAGCAGGTGCTCTTACCGTGACGGCTGGTGGTGCTGGTACAAGTGCGACAGGACAATTTGTCTCGGAGATCACCGTTATCGACTGAGGTATATTATGGATCGACTTAAAGAAGCAATCGGTCTTGGTTTGATCCTTGGCGCATTCCATGGCGCTGCTCAGGCAGTGCCCGTGGTGCCAAATTTCACCCAGGGATCTATGTCGAGCCATACAGAGACGACTCAGACCATAACTGAGACCATCAATTCGATGGACTACAACACAGGATATCAATACTCTGCAACGGGTAGTGGTATTACTGCAAATGGAAAATTGAATCCAGGAACGGGTTCTACAAATGTAACTATTGACGGAGTGACATCATCATGGACGGGCGTAACATCAACACCTCAGTTCACACAGACAACACCAGGCGCAGCATTCCAGTTCACAGAAACTTATTCAGGACCTGGTTTAAGCAACCACACGATTATCCAGAGAACCACCGAGGTTACAAGCGTAACAGACACTACAAGTATCTTCTCGCAGTAATCCTAAGTGGTCTCTTCCCATCTGCATCTATGGCAGAGACTGTCGGTGGGGTGTCAGCAACAGCATCCCCCGTCGCGAACAGCTCTGGCTCAGTGACCAACCAAGCCATTCAGGTTTTACAAGGTCCATACATCACCAATACTTATGGGGGAGGGATCCAGTGTCAGGGACCCACTCGAAACTTCACTCCATATGTGACAGGTAGTGCATCAGCATCTAAACCATACGAACCATACTATTGGGATCCTGTGTATGACGTAAGTGATCTAGATGAGGACGGTCGTATTGATAATCCAGGCGACATTCTGTTCCATAAAAAGACACGTACTGGACAGAAAGATAATTATAGTCTCGGTGTAGGTTTCTCTATGACATGGAGTACACCTACCGACAAGAAATTACAAGAACTCTGTAAGACAGCAGCGGCAGCACAGATCGAATTGAATCAACAACTAACTGCCAATAAGAGGCTCGACTTTGAGATCGCGAGACTCAAAAATTGTGGTCAGTTATTAAAGGAGGGGATCAGTTTCCACCCTCAGAGTAAGTATTATGCTATCTGTGCAGACGTGGTAGTGCAGAATGTGACTACCGTGAAGAACCACCGCCACTCGATCCCTTCCTCTTCTTCTTCCTCGGGAACACAGAACGCAATGCCTTCACTGCATGATTCATCTGACGCTGCTCTGCTCGGCGCTCCCCTACACTCTGGCGGGGTTGAGTCTTCCCACGAATAGCAGCAATCTTCTTCATAACTTTCTTGACCGCTGGTTTGACTGCTTTCAATAGCAGATCTGCCAGCGGTTTTGCTAATAGTGCCGACGAGGTTGCAATGACAGCAATGCCGCCAACCTGTACGACCTGACCGCCACTAGGAAGTCCAGCGATGATTTGCTGTGGCAGTGCGACTGCTTCTGTGATCTGTACACATTCGTTACCCACTAGTCGATACTCGGTAACTCTCTTACGATACCCCTCCACCAGTGTGCCAACAGGTTCTTTCAGTTTCTGTGCCTTGGTAGGACACTCTATCTTGGCAGTAGCAGGTGGTGTTGCTTGCTTAGGGATCTCGGGTTGAGGGACCTCTGGTTTGGGTGGTTCCTTGGTTCTGGTATCCACCGCAGGAGGTCTGGTGATGATCATCTCATTGGGTTTGAAGTCCATGGGATTGAAGTTAGGCATCCCTGCATCACAAAAGGTTATCGTACCCTTGGGATCATCACCGACTAGTTCATCATTTCTAGGATTGTTTTGTTGGTGTGCCTCTACACATCCAGGCATGTCAATGACAGGCACACCAATGTCCACCGTAACTGGTGCTGCAATACCTACATTGGGATTAGCAACATTACGAGAGAAGTCCCATACAGGGATGTCAATAGGGTCGATACGAACCCCGTTAATCTCAATGTCAGGTATATCCATATCAGAAAGGCATCACGCCACCAGTAGCACCAGGAACTTCGGGAACAACACCACCTGTTGCACCAGGCAGTTCAGGAACCTCAGGCATCAGTCCTTCCATCAGTCCAGGCAGAGCACCCACGACTGCTTCTGTTGCTGCTTCGGTTGCTGCTTCCTTAGCACGCTCAATCAGAGCGTCCTTTTGAATGTAAACATAGGCACCAGCACCAACGATACTAGCAGTGCCCAGGAAGGAGAGCAGTGCCAGAACATTAATTAACTTCTGCATCTTTCTTCTCCTCTTTTTTAGATGGTTCTTCTTCTTTCTTTTTAGCCGTAGCAACCCCGAAGGTACTAAGAGTCCCCGTGAAGACGCTGGCTATGAAAGTTGGATCAATTTGTTTCTGTTGCAGACCAGGGATAGTTACATAATTAAGTGTAAGAATCGCTGCGGACCACGAAAGAATAACAACTCGCACCAATGCTGACAGACCTTCGTCTGCCCAGTCAAACTTATCCTTTTTAGCCTGCTCCTTGATAGGAGTCTCAGCCATTAGTAAGATAGTAAGGCACAGCTATTTATGTAATACATCATTACCGATGGCAAGAAAGTCCATGTTTGTCTTAGAAAACAATTCTTTCGCTTCCCAGTGCTTAGAACAGATAGGTTTACCACCCAGGTTGAGTGACGTGTTCAGTATGACACTGGAACCTGTCAGTTCTTTGTATGCTCTGAGCAATCTGGCGTACTGCCCATCTCCTTGTACTGTCTGAATCCTGCACGATCCATCGACATGAGTGACTGCTGCGAGACTCTCATCCTTACACCTGAATGATGCATTCATCCAGGGAATAGGTTGTGATACACCTACAAAATGATCCTGCACATCATCTAAGAGCACTGATGCACCGAAGGGACGAAAGTGTTCACGATGCTTGACTCTGTTGTTCAGAGTGTCCTTCATGTTTTTGATCCTTGGATTGCACAGAATGCTCCTATTGCCCAGTGCTCTGGGTCCAAGTTCACCGTGACCCTGATACCATCCAACAATGTTACCTGCTGCGATCTCTTCTGCCATGGTGACGATAGTGTCGTCAGTAACTTCCTCAGTCCCCTCATCATCTTGCCAGAATGGGAACCCAGATGAGTCAAATTCTTCCTCGTGGAAGTGCTGACGCAAGAACTCAACAGCACCCAGCGACAGACCACAGTCATTAGCGTGTGGAATGGTAGTCAACTTGGCACCATGCTTGATAGCATTGCCTACAAACACACAATTCTGTGCCACACCACCAGTAAATCCTACCTTTTCAGTAGAGTAAACATGATCGTCTTCACCTACCAATAGGTCAGCAAGTTTCCATGACGTGAGTTCATGTACAGTTCTCAACCAGTTGATGTCAAAGTCGTTATCCCACTTACGATCCCAAGAATCATAGTTCCAAATATCTTTGATCCTACTGAGAGGATACTGACTCATTTTATTAAAGTATTCATCGTCACATAGACCATATGCTGCCAGTCCCATGACCTTTCCAGCAAGATCTAGACCATCTGGGGTCACATCTTTGAGTCCCAAGACAGCACCAACCTTCGCCATCTCAATACCGATGGACCCATGCTTGTTGACGTTATACTCCACGCCCAGGTGTGTACCTGCAAACAATGAGTGAGACCTCTCATTGCTACCATACCCATCAAACACATAGTTTGTGTAAGGGATACCCACTGGCCACTGTGACAGAACGTGTGCCCAGTGATGATCTATTGCAAAGCAACGACAGGGTAGACCTAGATCAATCTCTCTGTATAGTTCTCCTTTGTCAAACTCAATCTGATCACTGATGACAGCAACTGCGTCTACATCATCGATGGTCAGATCCCAATGATTAAGTATATCTTCCCACTGCCAGGTATTATTATACCCATGGTGCTTGATACCATAATACCTCTCCGTAGAGAGGTATTTTACTTTGGTGCCGTCAGTGTATGTGATGTTGGAATCATGATCTTCAACTCGCAATCCAAGAAATCTCATGCACAATCACCTGCTGCTTTGAATAGTTTACGACATTTCTTCACTTCTTTCAACTCATCTTTAATCATTTGGTAAGCGTCTTCGGGAGAGATTCTCCTTGACATTTCCATGGCAGTAATGACTTCTACCCTGGTCCCAAAGTGTTTCAGTGCCTCTTCAAAACAGTTCAGTTCTTCGTACATAATTAAGATTCAGTGACGACCTTCTTCTTCCCGATGTTATACTTAGATTCGAGTGTCCATTCAGACTTATCTTTGTATGATAGCACCTTGATCTGGTTGAGTGGTGCAATATCGACAAGACCTTCTGCTTCAAAGTCTACGAGACCCCAGTCAAACAGAAGTTTAGCGATGCGATTCCGACGTTCGATGTCGTTCTTTGTGATGTTGGCGGGCTTGCCGTCCAACGCGAACAGTTCTTTGAAATGGACAATGTAATACTTGCCCTTCTTATGCAGGATATGGCATGACTGATACAGTTTACGATCCTTACGGGATGCAACACCGATTCTAGTCAGGGTTTCACGCACTTTGAGAAAGTCATCAGGTTCTTTCAGTGCCACCTCCAACATCATATCCTGAGACCAAGAGATCTCGTCACTCATCTTACTCCTCCAATGTTTAATTTAGATTTGATGACTTCTAACTGATCCTTGTTGAGCAGTTTCAGGGCATCTCTCGCCTTGTCGGTGCTGTATCCGTAGAACTGTTTTACTAGTTCTAGATCATTATCTGTCTGGACTTTGTTCCAAGGCGCGAAGCGTTTGGATTTCCTAATACTATATAGGTAATAGTTATATTGCATGTCTGGATCGAGTTCGTACATACGATTCATCTCGTTGACATGCATGATGCAGTCGATGTGTCCAGCAAGACACTTGTTCACCACAAAGGATGGATACTTCTTCATCGCACGTTCGTCTTCGTGGATGTCTCCTTGCTTCAAGTTGATACCATTAAGGTAATCTTTCAGCTGGTACTCATACTCCTTCATAGATCAGTGCTTCGAGTGGGTTAGGGGGTGCTACGTCGTAGTTAGATACCAAGAGTTCAGACTTCTTGTTGTTCTCTCGGTGCTTCATGCCATATGTGATGTCGAAGTATCTCTGCTGATACCCTTCAAACATCTGTTCAATCTCTTCGTCTACATTGTAAGTGACCATCCACTTGTGAGGACACACTTTACATGCTTCTCCGAAATGCTCATGGTTAAAGTTCTTGTGCATCTCTGCATTAGTACCATAGAGATAAGAACCAATCTTGTACGGTGGATCAAGGAAGCAGAACACACCATCATTGTCACCACCAGGTTCAATATCCAAGAGGGGATCTGAATAATCGGCATTGGTGATCTCCCAATGCTGAATGATGTCTTGATACTTCCTCAGGTTCTGAGCACCACGCAGGGTAAAGTTCTGTTTGGAAGCAGACTCAGAGAAGGAGGAGTTCTCTGTCAACCCAGAGTAAGAACACTTATTAAGAACCCAAAATAACACAGCTTGACGAAAAGGATCGGCTTCGGATATCTCTTCTTTACTTCGTATGAACAACTCCTTAGCAAGGGGAGCGGTTGCATGGTCTTGCTTGATGCCATAGCAGACATCAGACAGTTCGTCACCTGCTTCTTGTAGGTGGACCCAGAAATTATAGAGGTAATAGTATTTGTCATTGACCCAAACAGGAGTATCAGGATGTAGTTGCGAGAAGTAGAGTGCCATAGAACCTCCACCTAAGAAAGGTTCTCGATACTCTTTGATTCCTGTCGGGAACCACTTATACAGTGATGCTGCTGCTCGCGACTTACCACCTGGGTATCGGAGCGGAGTCTTCAAGTGTTTCATAATACATTAATGTTCGCCATGGGTACACCCTGTGGTCCAGCGTTGACTGGACCATGGGGAAGAGAGTTGAACGACATGGTATAGCGTGACTCCTCACCAGCATGAGGATTGCTGTAATGTCTCAACCATCCAGGGAAGACAAGAAGTTTACCAGGTTCTGCCTTAAACTTCTCAAAGGGTCCATCGAACCAGTCACGAGTAATCTCCAAGGTATCAAGATTGCGGATGTCAACAGGGTCTTGAAAGACTGTCTCACTTCCTTCTGTGAAATAGAATACCCCAGAGAGATAAGAATAATTGTGACGATGAAGAGGATGACCAGCACCTGAGTTAGGTGGTGCCCAGTTTGCCCAAGAAAGTGAGATACGAAGTTCCTGAGCTTGGAGAGCAAGGTCACACCGAATGTAGTCCAGACAGTCATGGAAGAATCCAATCAGCGGGAGCATAGGTTCCTCCTTATGTATGTCTCCACGACTGGTTCTGACACCAGCAGGGAAGTTATACATCGCCATCTCCAAGGTCTTGATGTATTCCAATGCCTGATCTGCCATCCACATATCTTCACCACCCAGATCGAACTGGTAAACAGTAGTAGGGAATAGATCGTGCTTGGTAATACTCATTGACCGACAACTCTCACTTCAATAGGTTCACTTAGAATGTCAGCAAGTCTGGTGTATGCGACTGCTGTGTATACCTGAGGGACGATGAAGGCAACCATCGCCACGATCCAGAACAGGTAGTAATAGTTCTCTTTGTTTTGTGTACGTTTCATTTGAACTCACACCTCATCATGATTTCTGTCATGAATGCGACAAGGTTGATCTCCTGATCCATGACAAAGTTTGCTTTGTACTGGTACTCACCGATGACAAGGACTGCTTCGGGAATACTTGCTGGTTTCAAGTATGTATAGAGGGAGTCATAGACCTTTCTCATGACTGCATGAGGTTCATTGTCCATGTTGGCAACGACCCACTTCTTCACCTCAGTGAACTTACGATGCTTCAAGTATTCCATCAGGTCTGACATGGCAATGTCAGAGGAATTACCCAGAATACCTGCATCAATGCTGCCTTTTGAGGCATATCGTTGCAGTTCGTTGAGGGTACGACGGAAGTCAGGGAAGTGTTTCAGCACCACCTCACGTAGCACTGCCATCTCAAAGTCCACACCCTCCTCAGCAAGGATCTGATGCACACGTTTGAAGAATGCAGCAGCAAGGAACTGCTTCTCCTTGCCTCTGACGTTGAACTCGACCACCGAGCAGCGAGAGTGCAGCGGTTGAATGATCTTGTTCTTGTAGTTGCAGGTGAAGATGAAGCGACAGGCACCCTGAAACTCCTCCACAAACGCTCTGAGGAGCATCTGTACGTCAGGAGTGGTGTTGTCTGCCTCATCGATGATCAGCACCTTGTGCTTCGCCTCAGAGGTCAGGGAGACGGTGGACACGAAAGACTTAGCACGGTTCCGAACAGTGTCCAGAAAGCGTCCTTCGTCCGATCCATTGATCACATAGAAGTCAGCACCCAGTTCGTTACAGAGTGCCTTGGCAATGGTAGTCTTGCCGATGCCAGCAGGACCAGCGAGCAAGAGGTTCGGCAGTTCACCTTGTTCGATGAACCCTTTGAACATCTTGGTAGTCTCTTCTGGCAGGATACAGTCGTCCACCTTTTGAGGACGATACTTCTCTACCCAAAGAAAGTCATTCATAATCTAGTTGAAGTTATTCAAGTTGTGCCAAACGGCACCGATGTTCATCTTACCATGGAAATACCCTGCCACAATGACACTGAGGGTGGCGATGATCACACCCAGGAACATTAGGACAGGGGTAAGGGGACCTCTTTTTGCTTTGCGGCGCTCTTCCACGGGGTCGAAACCCCTGCCTTCGACTACTTTACTCCAAGGAGCGTAGAGTGGTCCATCGTAGTCTTTCTTTTCCATCAGTATTCGGAGTCAGGTTCCAGTGCGAGCATCAGTTCAATGTTCTCCACAGTGTGAGAGGCAGTCTCGTTGACGATCCCTACCAGTCTAGCAACCTTCTTCTCGAATAGTTCAATGTCGTAACCCTTAGCAGCACGACAAGGTTGTCCGTTGGTCATCAGAATCGACATATTCTCGATCTTCATGCAGAAACAGAACTCTTTGTCTGCTTCACCCAGTTCGATCTCCAAGGAGTTGGAGGTAGAGTTACGCTTGTCAGTCACGATGGCAAACAGTTTACCTTCTTTGCCTTGGAAACACAGATCAGGCAGTTGATAGTGCGATGCAGTGCCGAAGATCTGGATCAGTTGATCGTTAGACAGTCGGGTGACAACAGCAGGTTCACCGAGAGAGTTGATGTTCTCAGGTGGGACAGTAATCATACGCTCTTCGGCGTAGTAATACTTCATTCGACTGCCGTTGTTGCTGATCTCAACACGGTTAGTATTGAACTCAACCTCAGGAGAGGAAGTGTTGTTGCGAGACAAGACCTTGATGGTCTTCATCATGTTACCCAGGTCATAAATGGGTGCCTTGCTCTCAAACTCTACGTCCTTGAACGTACAAGATCCCAGGATGTTTCTGTTGTTGGAGATGGTCGATACTTTCTGACCTGGTTTGAACATAATCGAAGGATTGATGTTCATAAACAGACTCAGAATCTCCATCTGAGGTTCGGAAAATTTCATGCAGGTCATCGGTTAGGGTATTCTTCGGTAGGAGCAGCGTTTTTATCGTTGAAGTGCATCAACAGAACAGCATAGTGTAACACTTTCATGATATCACGTCTAGCAGTTCCTTTCTTATCGTAACGGGTAGCATACTTCAAAATGTTGCTTCGACAGAATGCTTCACCATCACCACATGCTTCAATCAGATCCAGAGTCTGGAAACCATCGTTAGAATAGTGCTGACTGTAAGTCGAACTGATGTATTCTTTCAATTCTGTGAGGATCTCGTCCTCATTGTACTTGTTGTTCATAATTTAACAGAAGCGTTCAAGTGTAGCGGTGTGAAGATCAACTCGTTCAGGGAGTTTGGACAACTGGACGATAGCGTCGCGTGTAAATGGGTTCTGAACATTGGATTCATCCCACCAATGAACCACTTTGCGAACACCAGAGATGATTGGTTTCACACGGTGGATGATTCCCGTAGGATATATGACGGCATACCCTGCGGGAAGTTTAATACTAACACCAAAGTCTCCAAATCGCAACTCTAACTCACCACCTTCATAATCAGTCGGGTCATTGAGGAAAAGTGTGGTAGATACATCCAATCTCAGACCATCGATGCTAGTAATCTCGTCCTGATGCCAGTCATAATCCTGTCCAGCAGTGTATTTTTTGTAGGTAAACCCACTTCTACCGCTGGATAGTGTCAGTTCTGGTTGAAGAGACTCAGAGATCTGTTCGTCTAACCACTCTGGATCAATCCCTTTGTCTTCGTTGACATTTTTGAGAGGATTCGTGACTAGAATAGGGTCAACTTGACCCAAGACTCGGGATACACCCGAGTCGTCAAGGATTTGTGTACGATACAGCATCAGTCTTGGAGCAGAGGGGATTCATCAAGGTCAATCTTAGCATCAATCTTGCTGTAAAGTTCAAGGAATGATGCTTTGGTCTCGTCATCGAAGCGATTCAGGCACAGTTTGATCGCTTTCAGACGGTTGTTGAAGATAGCGAAGGCACGGATGACGTGGACCAGGCGACGGGTGCTGATAACCTCGTCACAACCACCCTCAGCGAAGGTTTTTCGGATGATTTCTGCCCAAGTAGTGAGGTTAGAGATGAATTCATCGTCGCAGCAGTTGAGTTCCTTGCAGTAGTTGTTGAGCATCTTGGTCTCGATGCTGGCAGTGGGGTACTCTTGCTCGAAAGTGAGAGGAAAACGCTCCAAGAATGCCTCATTGAGCACGTTTGTGCCGATGAAACGACCATCATCGCTACCCTTACCCTTGGTGTTGGCAGTAGCGACCACAGTGAACCCAGGTGCAGGGTTGATAGTGACACCAGTCTTCTTCAAATAGACCCCTTTGCCTTCAAGAATGGACTGCAAGCAGAGGATTTTGTTACTAGCAAGGTCGATCTCATCGAGAAGAAGCACTGCACCACGTTGGAGTGCCTCAATGACGGGACCATTGTGCCAAACAGTGTTACCGTCCACAAGGCGGAAACCACCAATAAGGTCATCTTCATCAGTTTCTACCGTAATGTTGACACGAATCAGTTCACGACCGAGGGCAGCACATGCCTGCTCGACACCGAAGGTCTTACCGTTGCCAGACAGACCAGTGATGAACACAGGGTAGAAGATACCAGACTTGATGATCTTCTTGACATCGGTGAAGTTACCGAATGGGACGTAGTTTTTGTCTTTGGAAGGGATCAAAGTTGATACTTCGACAGCAGGTTGGGCAGAGGGGGCAGAGAATGTCTTCTCGATCTCTTGTGCAGTCAGACACCACTTGCCACGACCAGTCTTGTACTGGTCAAGACGCTTGCAGATGGTCGGATAGGAGACACCGAAGTGGTCAGAAGCGGCGAGAAGTTGCTCGGTCTTGACATCAGAACCATAGGTTTCGGTGAGATAGGAAACGATCTGGGTCGTGGTGAGGTCGGACTTGGCAGGCATTGGTGTGTCTCTCGATTACCTAGTAATCATACAAGAAAAAAGGGGGTCCGAAGACCCCCTGAGGACACTATGCGATCTGTCCTGCGAACGATGAGAGCATCCTTCGATTGACAGACTTGGACTTCAAGGACTTCCTGAACGCTGACTTGATCTGGGTCTTGGTTGCGTCATCAGCAACCTCCATATCAGTGTCAGAACTGTACGAATTGGACTTCAAGACATACAGTTCAGTGTAAGGACTGTTGTAGACGATCGTAGACTTGTTCTTGGAAAAATCTTTGGAGTATTTATCAGTGTCCCAGATACCCAGGACATGCAGATAGTGGACCATAGAGCGATTCTGACAGATACGGAACCCAAGAACACTGCACTGAGGGTATGCAGCACGAAGGATCTTCAACAGACCAGCAGTGGCAGAAGAGTTAGCGTTCTCGATGCCAGTGTGGTAGCGACCACTGTCACGAACAACCGTGTTGTAGGGCAGTGTAGAGACGTAAGGACGATCAAAGTAAGGAGAATCCTCAGGAGACCTGGTGTATCCAAGGCACTGGGACTCACCGTCAGTCAGGACCAGCAGGTGAGTCTTCTCAACACCCTGCTTACGCTGCCACTCACCGAGATACTGACGCATAACCACGAGAGCATCGTTCAGAGGAGTGCCACCCAGACCCAGGAAGTGAGGAGGAGCAGGACGGAACTTGTAGAAAGACTGAGGACGCCAGTAGTTAGCAACACGATACAGATAGTTGCACTGACGCTTGAAGTTCTTGTTGTTACCTTCACTAGACAGGAGGTTTACAAGTTTGAAACGCTTGTCCAACCAGAACTCACCGTCGTTACGAGTCTGAGGGTCAGGAAGATCCTTCCACTCAGCATCAGTATCGAGACCGAAGAAGCGGTTTTGCTGGTGATCAGTGACGAAAGAGTACACATCGAAGGGAATACCAACTTTCTTGCAGAACTGAGCAAGGTTGATGACCTGACAGACAGTCTCAAAAATATCCTGTGCCATAGAACCAGACCAGTCAAGCAGGAAAATCAGACCGTGGTTCTTACCATCAGGAGTACGAGTCACCTTCTGGAAGATGTCATCGTTGAACTTGTAGGTGTGCAGTTTGCCGAGGTCAAGAACACCAGTACGGGAGGTTGTGGACCGTGCATAGGCAGAAGCAGACTTCTTGCACTCAAACTCCTTGACCAGATAGTTCACATCCTTAGCAGTGTTGTTGCAGAACTCTCGGAACGCAGCATCAACACCAGCAAAAGGATCCTCATGGTCAGAGTAGTATTCATCCCACCACACTTCTGCTGCATCCCACAGGGCAGCGTTAGGAGTGATGATCTTACTCATGTCAAACTTAGGGAAAGAGACATAAGTGGGAGGAGTTGCACCCTTGTTGATCAGAGACTGTGCCTTGGTATCAAAGTTGTCCTGAGTTGCAACGTTGTCAATGTCAGGTTCAGAGTAATCGAAGGACGGAGTTTCCAGATCAGCGTCATCTTTGTCGTAGTCACGATCAGCACGTTGGTCTTCCTCAGGGTCACTGTCGGTAAACCAGGGGCGAGGTTCTTCACCTTCACCAGATGCTTCGTTCTGTTGCTCACGTTCCTGTGCTTTGTCAAGCATCTCTTCGTGAGTCATGCCAGAAGATTGTTTGTTACCCTGAGGTGACGGGGTGACAGACTTCTGCTTCTCTCGCTGCTCCTTGGCATACTCGTAAATAGCAACGGCGGCGGCAATCGCTTCTTCAAACGTCTCAGCAGCGCCCACAGCGTCACGCAAAGGGGTCTCAGAGGCATCGAAAGGCAGCATTGCATAGGCACCGATCTTGTAGTGCAGGTTGACTCGATCGATGAGAGTCATCTTGCTCAGGTCTTCGTCCTGGATGCAGAAGAAATCCTGATCATTGAGTTGCTGATAACCACCATAGAAGTCCTTGGTCAGACCAGGGTACTTACGCTTCATCAGTTTCTCAATGCGAGCATCCTCAGTCACATTGATGTATGCCTTAGGGCAAGGAGGATTGTCAAGGGTGTCATCGTTAGGAGTGAACAGTGCATGACCGACCTCATGACCGACCAGCATGGTGTATACGATGTTGCTTGCACGTTCCCACAGAGGGAGAGTCAGGACACGCTTCTCGACATCGAAGGAAGCAGTGGAGACTTGCTTGTGCTGCACCAGCAGGTTCTCGGTAGCAAGCAGTCGTGCGAGGTTGCCTTTGATTTCTTGGGTGTTGTACATCGGGTCTCGTCTGTATGGATACAGTATAAGACCCCATGGGAGATCTCCCACAGGGTCTGTGACGGTTATTCAGGTGTCCCGTGTGGGTCCTCATCCAGTGGTCTTATGAACTGGGAAGCAACCATGTCAGTTGCTTCAAGATAGTCATACATATATCTGACTGCCGAGTCAGGCATCGTGTGGTTCCCGCAAGTAAACACATCACAGACTGCCATGTTTTTCTCTGGCCATGTATGAATGCTGATATGTGACTCTGCTAAGAGAGCAACAGCAGTAACTCCTAGTGGGGAGAACTTGTGACTGGTGATATCTAGCAAGGTTGCTTGTGACATCACCGCAGCATTAACCAGACAGTTTCTTATATCTGATTCGTCATCCAGTTTATAGAGTGGACAACCTTTGAGTGTGAAGAGTATGTGTTTCATCCTTGGATAGATGCCATGGTGGAAAAGTCTCCGTCTTTGGAAAACTCTACGATACGCTCAAACTTATCGTAGAGTACGTCACCCTTATGTGAGATCACAAAGAGATTGGTCTTTTCCCCCAGACCCTTCAATATCCTCATCAGTTCGTCAGTAGCAGACTGATCGAGCGACGAGTCAAACACTTCATCAAGTAGAAGAAGGTTGGTTGACACACTGTTTTTGAGTTTGGCGACTTCTCGCCAAGTAAACAGCAGTGCCAGGTCGATCTTTTGTTTCTCACCCTCAGAGAACGATGCGTAAGAGAAGTCGTCTCTGAAACGAGAAAGGATCTTCTCGTTAAAGTTATCATCAAGCGTGAAGTTCACGTAGAAATCCATGCTTTGAAGATATTTATTGATGCGCTGGTTGATAACGGGAATGAACTTAGAAATAATCTTCGTCTTGATCCCGCCGTCTTTGAGCAGACCAGCAACAACTTTGAGATGATCCGTCTGCTTGTTTATATTAGAGCATGATTTCTGCTTGTTGTCAAGTAGTCCTTGCATCTCAACCAGTTCTTGCTTTTCTTTCTCCAAAGAAGCAGAGTCACTACCAACATCAGTCATGATCTGTGTGTTCTCTTTGAGAAGACGCAGTTGTTCTTTGGTAAGAGACTGAATCTCATACCTCATGTTGTTGATCTTGGATGCTTTGTCGCGAAGTTCTTTGACTTGCTTGGAGAATGTGGTGATGCTACCAAGAATCTTGGACTGTGCATCATGCAGTTCAACACATTTCTGATTGAGTTCTGCTTGCTTATCGGCACGGAAGTCTTTGTCGATGTTTTGTGTGCATACAGGACAGGTTTTGTTCTCTACAAAGAAGTCGTAGTCTTTCTTAGAGATCTCGTACTTGTGATGCAGTTTAGACTTCATGTCCTTGAACTTCTCATGCTTCTCGACCATGACATCCAGTTGCAGGATCTCTGGTTCCATAGCATTTACATCCTTCTCGATGAGTTTGATCTTCTCACCGATCTCCATCACACGATTTTCATTCTTGACAAAGCGTTCTTGCTTGTCTTCTACGTGCTTGGCATCAACTTCTTCCAGGTTCTGGATATTACGAGCCTGCATGTCAACCTTCTGCTGTGCAAGTTCTAGTTCGTACTCACACTGGCGTTGCTCATCCTTTGCATCCTTAATCCTCTCTTTGAGGATACCATTCATCTGTGAGAAGATTTGGATGTCAAGGAGGTCTTCGATAACTTCTCTTCGATGAGCAGCAGGCAGTTGCATGAAAGGCACAAAAGTGCTACTCCCGAGAATAACAACCTGAGTGAAAGACTTGAAGTTAAGTTTGAGAATGCTTTGTTCAAGGTGTTTTTGATAGTCCTTGTTAGCAGCGTCCTGATCAACCAGTTCATGATTACGGTAGATCTCAAACACGCTGGGTTTGATACCACGGACTATTTTATAATCGACAGTGCCGATTTTGAATTCAACCTCTACGAGAAGTTCACGTTCGTTAACACTATTGATCAGTTGAGGTTTGTTGATCTTGCGAAACGGTTTGTTGAACAAGACAAAACAAAGCGCGTCAAGAATGGTACTCTTGCCCGCGCCGTTATTTCCTACGATCAATGTAGTGGGTGACTCTGTGAGATCTACTTCGGTGAACTGCTGACCAGTGGACAGGAAGTTCTTCCAGCGGATTCTCTCAAATGTAATCATGCTAATCTGTATCTCGTGGAGGGAATACTATGTCGTTTGGTGTGATGACAGTGTAGTTGTAACCATACTGAGTACAGTTCTCTTTGACAATCTCTTCTTCGACTTCCATTACTTCTAACGCACGTTTGTAGTCGTCCGCCATCAGGTAACCGTGATACCGCTCGGCATCATCTTCTTGTTCAAAGATCTGAACTACCCTTTCATCGATAGTGTCATCCCGAACAGCATACACGCCACCTGATTTCTTGTCAACTAGAACGTACATTATAGTCTTAGTGCCTCTACATACAAGGATTTGAGTATACCAAATACTTCCTCCTTATTGTCGATCTCTTTGACACAGTTGTGAAGAATGCTCAGTGTGTCCTCTTGTTCCAGATCCTCATCAACGTCATCGAGATGCACGAATGTATCTTCGATGATCTTCAAGTCTACAATACCTGAGTCATTGATTTTTTTGAGGGTCTTGTCAAACAGAACTTGGTCCTGTTTTTTCTCGACAATGAGTTTGACGTAACTACCTTCAAGATTTTTATAATCAATGGTGGCAGTTTCGGAATCCCGATAGTAGATCTTGTGGAACATACTGTTAGGATTCTTTACAAACGTGAGTTTCTTGGTATCAGTATTTAGTACGTTGAACCCACGATCGCAACCGTAATCATTCCAGAACATTTGGTACGGATTACCCAAATAAACCACGTTACCTTTCTTAGATCTGTGGTGGAAATGACCACTACACACTAGATCAAACTTGGAGAACAGACTGGGATCGTCCCCATGTTCCATGGTGTATCCAGGAATAGGTTCAAAAGAATTAAGTTCAAGATGGCCAAGACAGATAGGTGAATCACTGCTCTCAATCGCGTCCAGTGATCTTCCTCTATTGTCATCACATATCCAAGGCAGAAGAAGTATACTAGTACCACCAATAGATAGTTCCCTAGGATTATCCACGACAGTGATGTTGTCGTAATCCCCGAGCAAAAGTTGGGGACTATTAATTCTGAGAGTATTCTTGTAGTAGATGTCATGGTTCCCCACGAGCATGTGCATTTTAACATCACGCTCGCGTAAAGGATCGAACCACATTTTCTTCGCTGCTTCCAGCGAGTTGTAGTTGATGCCTTTCCTTCTGTCGAACGTATCTCCCAAAGCGATCACGTTAGTGATCTTATGCTTATCTATGTAAGGGAGTACGGTTTGAGAATAGAACTTTTGATACTTGTTAACATATGCCTGACTGTCGTTTCGAGCACCGAAATGCTGGTCAGTTATTAGAAGTATCTTCATACTCAATCACAAGTTTCTTGTACTCTTTACCTGCACTGGTGACACAGGTCTGGGTGTAACATACACCACCCAGGATACTGGTCAGTTCTGCGATCAGGGTTCTGGTGCGTTCTTCGGTAGTACCGCCGCGCCAGTAGTTCTCCATGTAGTTGTCTGACATGTGTGCCATTAGTACCTCGTGTTGGATTCCACTCGTGCCTTAATGTAGTTCATGTCTGCCGTGTTGTCAAGGTCGTCACTATGCATGACTTCCTCCCATCCCTTACGTTCTAGGATCTTCTCTCTAATCGACTGCTGTCGCTTCTCTTTGGCAATCCTACGCAGGTATGCATAGTACACGATCTGCGTGAAGTATGCAAACGGGTTGGAGGATTTCTCTGGGTCGAAGTTATGGATGTACTGAATACAGTTCTCGATCCCATCACCAATCATGTCCTCGCGGTACATGTAGTTGATGAAGTTGGGACGATAGGAGAGGTGTGTTGCAATTTTAAGGAAGCATTCGCCAATATAGTTGGACACACGAGGTTTGGGTTCTCCCTTCTCTGCTGCCTGAGCACACTTATTACGATAGATAATCAGTTCATGGAGGAACTGTTTGTTATCGACATAGTGTTCTTTCTTTTTGGCGTTCTTCCGTGCTGGCATAGAAATAGTCATAGTGGTCCTTCACGGATGTCATAATGTTATCGAATGTTGACGAAAAAGTCAAGTGACGAGGTGACAGCTTGACAAGAAGAATAATTATAATTATAGTAACACAGTCAGGGTTCAGAGACAGAGTACCTTTAAGTTATTACTTAGTGGTAGTGAGATCCACTATTAAAAATCTTCTCTAAGAACGTCCTTGCTTCATCAACCTTAGACACCAGACCCATACTCTTGTTTATTGGAACTTCGGTCTCAGTGTCTTCTTCCTTCAAGATCTCTTTTCTGACCCAACGCTTATACATCATCACTGCTTCCTTTGACATAGGAGCAATGGTGGTAACAGAGGATTCATCCAACACATAGAAGTCTTCATCAGAGAAGTTCATCCAGCGGATGAATGCCATAGCAACCTTCTGGTTCTTGTTCTCTTCATCAGGATCCAGTTCAATGACCTTAGTCTTAGCAGGATTCTGAATGAAGATCATATCAGTCTGAGTATCAGGATCTGTACTAACGAGGATCTCACCTAGGACTTCCTCTCCTGATGTCAGTTTGACAGTGCCAAAGAATTGTTCGTCGTGTCGGATGTAGTTAATCATGTTTAAGTTTGATCTCCTTGATTTCGTAATTGAATGACTCTTCTTGATAGATCTTGATTCTTTCAGCAAGATGACGAAGGGTATAATTACTTCTAGATCCTCGGGAGCAGTTGTCTGCAATGTCATACAACACTGCCTGCGCCTTGTTCTCACCTTTACGAAGGACACGTCCAATAGATTGGAGGTTCCTTACTCTCGACTTGGATGGACTGGCAAAAATCACATTATGCAGATTCTTGATATTGATACCAGTAGAGAAAGTTCCATACGATGCCAGGATGATGGCATTGTTTTCTTTCTCACAGATAGATCGTGCCTGTTCACGATCGTAGGCGTCAATGCCACCGTGGATAAAGAAAGTCCTGCGTGGATCAGGACTGCTCTTGACCTTATTATTTAGCATCTCCCACAAAGGGTCCCCGTGCTTCTCGACGTAGTTGAACAAGATGAGAGTGTTACCTTTCAGATCACACGCTAGATTAGTAATCAGATTATTTCTCTTGCCATGACTGATGATGTAGTCCATCTCCTGATGATAATCATCGAAAGGAACATACCCATGATTGAGTAGTAGGATATTTACTTTCAGTGGGGTGAGGTGTCCCTTCTTCATGAGGTCAGCAGTCTTTGTCACCTTGTCACATCGACCAAACAAACCTTCTAACACCAACTGATGGGTGTGCATACCATCGAGAGTACCTGTCAGTCCAACGCGGTATTTTGCATCATGGCATTTGGTGAGAATACCTGACAGACTTTTCGCTTTGTATAGGTGTGCCTCGTCACCGATGACTACATCGAAGTCCTTGAAGAACTTACGAGGTTCCTTGTAGATACTCTGCCATGTAGAGATGACCACAGGAGCATTTGTATACTTCTCTGTACCACCCATGATCTTGTGACAGTATGCATCTGCTCTCCATCCATACTGTTGGAAGTCCTTGTACATCTGTTCAACCAGAGATACAGTAGGGACGATGATCAATACACGACGATCCAGACCCAGGTGCCAACGCACCAAGGCATAGATGATCAGAGATTTTCCCGATCCTGTCGGGGATAGTAGAAGTCTGCGATTGTGGCGAAGTGCTTGATATATTGCTCGCAGTTGGTAATCTCTTGCTTTGAAAGGGAGTCCGAGAGATCTAACAAACCCCGCAGTTGCCTCAGGAGATACGAGTAGTTCACATTCATTAGGTTTACCGTAGAACTTGCTGTCTTCAACTTCCCATTCATATCCTCGTTCGTCGAGGAACTCACATAGGTAATCAAAAAGACCCGCATATATCTCACCAGTAGCAGGAGAGTATAAGCGGATCTTGCCATCCCATTTCCATTTTTGATACTGAGGCATGTACTTCGCTTGGGGCACTTCAAACTGGAAGTGGTCGCTAAGTTCCTGATGTACATGCGGTTCTGCTGTTACCTTGACATAGACTTCATTCTTCTTTTCAATCTTAGTAATCACCATGTCGTCTCAGATCAATGAAATTCTTAATCTGGAACCCACGAGAGGAACACTGTTTAAGAATCTGTTCTAAGTAATTTATACAAGTTTCAAGGTAGTCGATCTTCTGCTTGTTTCTCAACCAGTCTTCGTCTGCCCAGATGTATGTGGTGATGTCAGTTTTGAGTACCTTATGATTGAATGGTTTCTCAGCGTACACCTTTGCTGGTGCTTTGCCTGAGTAGTATTCAAACTTCTGTTTGTAAAGCATCTTTGCTTTGGTCTCAGCATCTGATAGCATCAGTTTGAACTGGGACCAGATGTTTAGGTACTTCTCATGGATAACAGTGACCTTGAAGTTTTCAGTGTCGAGATCGTTCTGGTCTACAACGCAGTCCTCTCTCCACATCTCACGGATTTCATCTAATGTCATTCAAGTGTGGTCCTCCTTACACCTTCTTTGTCTACAATGTCATACGAAGTATACCTGAATTCGACTGATGCCGTGGCATACTCTGTACCATCGATTGTAGCATTGAATTCCAGAGCATTCAACGACACAGGGAACAGGTCTTTGAAGTTGACAAAGAAGTTAGTCTGCATGTTGGAGTTCATGACAGCAAGAGAACCGTCACAACGTGGTGTGTAGTGCTCTTCGTAGTCACCACGTTCCCATGTATGATTACCACCACTGATACCACGCATCC